>JAEEGL014058083.1_pt1 | contig 54914 bp, 46 predicted proteins | sample 9134231 | NCBI WGS metagenome assembly JAEEGL01 (sample SAMN16246548, study PRJNA631951) | gut metagenome | biome: gut microbiome; feature: rumen; material: fiber-attached | host: Bos | place: Iran: Karaj | collected 2018-10
CATTCTTTGGTGTTGTTGATGGAGCATTTACAATGCTCGAGGAAGACCAGATTGATCATTCAATCCTTGCTACACTTGGTAGATGTCTTTCATGGATTTTCATCCCACTTGGATTTGGCGATTGGGAAGCAACAGTTGCTTCTATCACAGGTCTTGTTGCAAAGGAAAATATTGTAGGTACACTTGCAATCATCTATGGCGCATCAGGAGATGTTTATGAGACAATGCGTGCAGCATTTACAGATGCATCAGGTTTTGCATTCTTAGCATTCAACCTTCTTTGTGCTCCTTGCTTCGCTGCGATGGGTGCAATCAAGCGTGAGATGAACAATACAAAGTGGTTCTGGACGGCAATCGGATATCAGTGTGGATTTGCATGGGTAATCGGACTTATCGTATATCAGGTTGGTTCATTGATTCTCGCTGGTCAGTTTGGAATCGGAACAATCTTTGGATTTGTAGGAATTGCATGTCTTGTATACGGACTTTTAAGAAAAGATAAATATAATTAATTTAGCCTTCCCTGTTAGGGGAAGGGGGACCGCGTAAGCGGTGGATGAGGTAATCTTATGGGAACAGCAATAGTCGTTTTAGTTTTAATAGTTATCGTATCTGCGATAATCAAGTCGATGATAAAAAAGCATAAAAAAGGCGGTGGCTGCTGCGGTGATTGTGGTGGCTGCGGCGGAGGCTGTGGAACCTGCAGATAGGAGGGACCCTTTAGGGAGGAACCTGTCTGCCACAGCGCGCCATCGCGAAGCGATTATAATGCGCGCTTTCCCGTAAAACAGTAATTTAAATGAGAAAAAATATTTCCCCTAGGTATTCTCAGCCTAGGGGATTTTTGGTATCATGTGAAATATGGGTGAGAATATTAAATTTTCGGTAATTGTTCCGACCTATGGGGTGGGAGATTATATTGGGGATGCTCTTGGTTGTCTCATGCACCAGACCTATGACAATTTTGAAGTTATCATTGTGGATGACTGTTCACCAGATCAATCTGGGGATATTGCCAGAGGTTTTTTGGAGCGTGACGATAGATTTATTTATGTTCGACATGAACAGAATCAGGGAGTATCTGCGGCTAGAAATACTGGTATCCAAAGAGCAACTGGAGATTATCTTTTGTTTTTGGACCCAGATGATTTATACGAGCAAAACCTGCTTAGAGTATGTGCCGCTGCATTAGAGAGAAATCCTGTTGATTTGCTAGTATATAGCTTTACAGAGGATTATAGAAATCCATCAGGCAAGATTGAATATATGAAGGGGATTACCCTCGAAGAAATGGATTATGATGACGATACAGTCACTACAAATGATCCAGCTACGATTCACAAGATGGTCATGCAAATGGAAGAAATAACCATGCTTGGCTACCCTTGGAACAAGTGCTACAAGGCAAGTGTTATTCGTGAGAATAATATTGAATTTGAAAAGATTCGTCATGTTGAGGATATTCTTTTCAACTGTGATTTCCTAGAGTACACATCTTCACTCACAGTGCTTAATGATGTGCTTTATCATTACCGCAATCAGGGACAGGTTCGACTGACAGGTGGAGATATTGGAGATTATTTCGAGCTCCAAAAGATTAGAATAAAACGTATATACGAACAACAACAAAAATGGAAGACATGTGATTTTGAGGCACTTGGAATTCTTTCAAAGGAATATTTCAGGAGCTTCCAGTCGGCAATGGTTCGCCAATTAGAGACCGGATCAAAGACAGATGAGATTCTCAAGTGGTGCAATGCTCAAAAAGAAACTGAGATATATCAAGAGTTGCGAAAATATTTGCCACATGATTCCAAGACAATAAAAATGCTATACAAGCCACTTGCAGAGGGAATGTTTGGTACTGCACTAAAGAGAGCGAGACTTATGAAATATACGCGTCAGCACTTCCCTGGCATCTTTAATCGCGCCAAGCAGATTCGTTAGTTTGCTTTTGATTTGATATAGGGGTATAATGAGCATAGGTTTTCGAGAAGGAGGTTAAGGATGACAGATCAGGGATTTTTAATTTTCTTTTTTGTATTAATACTATTAGTTGTGATAGTTGCTGTTATAGCAGTTGTTTCAGCAGTGTCTGGAGCGGCAGCAGCAATTGTAGATGAAGAGGACGAAGAGGATTCGTAATCACTATTTAAAGTTAGGTATTTAGGGCACCTGAGGGTGCCCTATAGTTTTAATAGGAGTAAAATTTGGATATTAAAATATTAATTGCTTTGCATAAACCATACCAGGTTCCAGAGGACTTTGTATATGTTCCACTACAGGTTGGTGCCAGTGGCAAGAAGGGTATTAGAGTTAATGAATGCCCAGGGGCTAAACTACCAAAGGAGCATGAAGAGACAGGGGCTATTCTAAGAGATGATGATGGGGAGAACATCTCAAGCAAGAATCCATACTACTGTGAGCTCACAGGTCTTTATTATGGATGGAAAAATATTGATGCAGAGGCAATCGGACTAGTACATTATCGTAGATATTTTTCTATGAAATCAAAAAAGTATATAAAGAAGCATGGGCCAATAGAATCAGTTCTTACATATGATGAGGCATCGGCACTTCTTACAAGAGCTGACGTGGTCGTGCCCAAAAAGCGTAGATATTATATTGAGAGCCTATATTCTCATTATGAGCATACACTTGATGGAAATCATCTGGATGTGACAAAGAAAATTGTCGCTGAAAAATTTCCTGAGTATATGCCATACCTGGTAAAGGTTTATGCTAGGTCTTGGGGCTATATGTTTAATATGGCGATTTTTCCAAAGGAATATTTGGATGAATATTGCACATGGTTATTTGATATTCTCGCGGACTTAGAGAAAGAGATTGATGTGGATGGTCTAGATGCATTTTCGGCTAGATTGTTTGGAAGGGTTAGCGAGATTTTGTTTAATGTATGGCTGGCAAAGAAAATGGATGAAGGACTGTCAGTTGTTGAATGCAACGTGATCGACGTGGAGCCAATAAACTGGCCACGGAAGATTCTTGGATTTTTGCAGGCAAAATTTTTCGGGAAGAAGTATTCAAAGAGTATGTAGTCAGAATACTTTGATGGGATAATGATATGAAAATTTCAGTTATAACCCCATTTTATGAGGGGGATAGATACATGCAGGGTTACGTGGACTGCATGGAAAAAAATAAAGAAGCATTGACTGTGGCTGATCATGAGCTTGAGGTGATTCTCGTCAATGATAGTCCCTGGAAGACATTAGAAGCGCCTGAGAATGCGGGACAATATTTTTCTGTTATTACCAATGAAAAGAACCAGGGTATACATTACAGTAGAGTGGCAGGACTTTCAGTTGCCACAGGAGAATATGTGATGTTTTTGGATCAAGACGATTCTCTTGCAGATGACGGTTTACTGAGATTGGCGGAGACTGCTACAAAAACAGACAAGGATATTATTATCGGAAATGCAAATTTGCAGCAGGCGGATGGTAGCAAGCTATTGTGGTATCGGACAGATGAGCATTGGAATCTGGTATGGAATTTAAATACTTATTTGACTATAGGCATACAGATTATTTCGCCGGGACAATGTCTAATCAAAAGGGATGCCATTCCTAAGTTTTGGAGAGAGAATCTTGTGGGGGTAAATGGTGCAGATGATTATTACTTGTGGCTTCTTATGATGGCTGCGAAAAAGAGTTGCAGCGTGTATAAGAGTTCTCCAGTTTATAATCACAATTATACAGGGACTAATATCTCTGCAGATACAACGGCTACGGATGATTCAATTTATGATTTTCTCGAATTGCTTCATGAGTGTGAGTATTTCAAGCAAGATGATTTGTTTAGGCTTCATGAAATGATTACTTATAAGGCTCAGTTTAGAAAAAGTAATCTTTTTGGAAAAATTGGATGTTCTCTTGCGAATCTTGATATATTCTTGGCCAATATCAAATTCAAGAGAATAACAAAGACTGGTTATGGCTTTAATCGATAATTGGGAGATTTATTATGAAAGATGTAGTTGTATTGATAGCTACATATAATGGACAGGCATATCTTAGAGAACAATTAGAGAGTATTTTCAATCAGACTTACCAAGATTTTAGAGTGGTAATTCATGATGATGGTTCTACAGATGATACAGTTAATATTTTAAATGAATACTATGAAAAGTATCCAGATAGAATAGAGCTCATATATGAAAATAGATGCGGAAGCGCGAAGTCGAATTTCATGTTTTTGCTTGGAGAAGTTGAGGCTGATTATTATTTCTTGTGTGATCAAGATGATGTATGGCTTCCTCAAAAGATGGAAAACACATTACGAGCTATGAAGCAGCTTGATTCTACAAAGGACCAAGCGCCAACAGCTGTGTTTACTGATATGTACGTAGTGGATAAGGATTTGAATAAGCTTTCAGATTCGTTTATACGATATATTGGTAGGGCTCCTGAGAATGTTGCATATACGCAGATTCTCATTGATAATCCAGCGGCAGGGACGACTATGTGCATTAACAAAGCCCTTCGTGATATTGCGATTTCAAAGAAGGGAATCAATTGGGATAATGTACCAATGCATGATGCATGGTTGCTTGAAATCGCAGCACTTTTTGGCAGAATCCACTTTGTTGACGAGCCACTAGTGTATTATCGCCAAACTGGCTACAACACAATGGGAGCCAATACAGAGCGAACAGTGGATAAGGTTACTCGAAATCTCATTGATGTTCATAAAGGAATCTTTGAAAAGAAGAAAGCATTTATCAACGAGGCTAGAGTCTTTGCTAGAGAGATTCTCAAGCTGGAAAACATTCCAGAGGATAAGCTAAAAGTCCTCAGTTCTTTTGTGAATATAGGGACGAAGTCAAAGCTTTCTCGAATCAAATTTTATAGAGAGAATAATTTTACAAGAGCCCATCACAATATTTGGATGCGTTTATGGGTTTAGGAGATATTTAAATTGGAAAAGGCAGCAGTATTTTTTGACATCGACGGAACAATTTGGAATTATGAAAAATATATTCCAGACAGTGCACGACTTGCTATAAAAAAGCTTAGAGAAAATGGCCATCTTGCATTTATATGCAGTGGACGAGCTAGAGCATTTATTCAGGACAAGGATTTGTTAAGCCTTGGATTTGATGGAATAGTTTGTTCCTGTGGTTGTCACATAGAAATAGATGGAAAGATCCTCTACGAGAAGATAATAGAGCAGGAATTTGTTGAAAAGACTTTGGATACAATTCGTAAATACGGTATTAGACCTATTCTAGAGGGACCAAAGAACATCTACATGGATGACAGTGAATTTGGATTGGATGATGGATTTGGAAACATTCTCCGAAGAGACTTAGGCGAGGATTTAGTTCCAATCGGTGGTGATTCTTATGGCAAATGGGTAATCAACAAGTTATCTTGCGCCACTGATATAGAGGCAGACAAGAGATTGGAATGCTTCGACAGATTGTCAAAGTACTATTCGATTATTGAGCACAACGACTCTGTATGTGAGCTTGTCCCAGCAGGCCACAACAAAGCAACTGGTATGCTCAAGGCTTGTGAGCTTGCTGGTATTGACCCAAAGAATACATATGCTCTTGGCGATAGTGAAAATGACTTAGATATGCTAGAGGCCGCAGCAGTAGGTATCGCCATGGGCAACGGCACAGACAATGCAAAAGCTGCAGCTGACTACGTTACCACCGCTTTTGATGATGATGGAATATATAATGCATTAAAACATTTTGGACTCATTTAATGAGTCCTTTTTTAGTTTTGTGTAACCTGATTTGATTAAAAAATGGCACCTCATAAACTGAGGTGCCATTTTTAGATTATAGATTCTTTAGCCAACATTTTGTTTGGAAATGCAACTGTCATCGTGAAAATCAGGCTGCTCGACAATGAACTCCAGAATATCTGAAGTCAGTGCATTCTGGTTGTTATCAATAAAATCTAACACTTTTTTCAAACGTTCAGGGGTCTTTTTTGCATATGTAATTACGCCCATGATAAAACCGGCGTATGTATCAGAAACATTATTTAATCTATTAATTAATTCATCCATATGCGTTCTCCTTTAAAATTTTATTTTTTCAAAGATATTATAATTATTAAATCCGTAATTTTCGAAGTAGTACATATAATAATTCCCAGTTATATCAACGGAATAATGAATTGCGATTGTTTTTCCAGAATACAGTTTATAATAACAGGAATTTATTTCGCTCACTATTTTAGCATATTCTGAATTCGATAACAAAATGCATGGATATTTAAATGGAATTTGGTTCTTTTTCATTATTCTCGGTTTCTATTTCTAAAGGAAGGCTCTCAGTTTCATTTTCAACCTCAAGTTCCTCATCATATTCCTCAGCCTCAGCGTTTAAGTTTTCGGTGAGGATAGTAGCATCGTTATCTTTAGAGTCAATTTCGGGGAGTTCATTGTTATTAGTCGTATCAGAGTACTGTTCAGGAGCTTCATCGACAACATTTTCTGATTCCTCGATATATTCTCCATCAAGACTGTGTTCTTCGAATTCCGCATTTTCAAGTTCTAATCCATCGAGCTTATCCTCAAGCCCCTCTTCTTCGAGCTCATCTTCAAGCTCATCTTCAAGCTCATCATCGAGCTCAACCTCTAGTTCCTCTTCTTCCAGCTCATCTTCAAGTTCTTCGATTGTATAGACGGTTACATCTATAGTATCCTCCAGTGGTTCATGGTCGGAGGTGTTTAAAATAGTGAGATTTCCGTCTATATCAACTTTAGCCTCAATATCATAAGAGCAAGTAAGAGTGTCAGTAGAGCCTATAGCCTTTGTGATAATAGCGAAGGCGGTTTCACCAGTAACATCTGAGATATCTGAGACATTAGTGTCCTTTTCAAAGCTGAAATAGTATTTGGATTCCATAAAAGTAGTTTCTCCAGTTGGACACATATTCTCAATAATAGGGACTTCTTTTTGGCAACTAATATTGATTTCACAAATGTAAATATGTTGTGTTTCAACGTCTTCAATTATTTCTTCGTTAGTGTTTTCTTCTGCGTATACTACAGAAGGTATAGAGCCAGCAATGGCACCGATTATAATAAATGGTAAAAATTTCTTTTTCATATTCGTCTCTCCTTATTAATAGTAATTTACTTCAACAAAATAAAACTCTATTGTGGAGGCGCTTGGTATAAGTTGACCTTCCTTCGATTTTAAACCACGTGGAAGGGAACTTTTCTCTGATAACATAGTAACCTTCACATAGGCACCCTCCAGTTGTGAATCATAAAAGTGAGAGGTATCAAAGGTATGTGTATGGGTTTTTTCACCGTCATTGTGGTAGGACACTGATGCTAATTCTTTCCCATCAGCACTATAGAGCGTGAAAGTTACCGTATTGGCAAAAGCAGATACTCTTATAGACTTTGCTCCGGGTTTTATATAGCCACTAGCTAGAGAACATGTTCCGGAGACTTTAGTATGTATAGGTTTCATGTCCTTGGAGTAAGGAACACTTTTGGAGTCCTTATTTTTGGTGGTCCCTGTAATAGCAGCCTTATCCTTGGGATAGTATGTATACTTTCCAGTGGTTTTAGGCTTGCTGATAGTCTTTTTTCCAACAGGAACATTTGGAAATCTAGCTATATAGTATTTATTACTTTCATCTTCAGTTTCAAAAATATTGTTATCGACAAAAGATGTTTTTGCTCCGCAGTCTATGCATGTTCCATAAGCAGTGCAGGAAGAGTAGTTTTTACTAAACTGGTAATCAAAGGAATAATTATGACCGTTTAATTGGCAGTCAGACAATTCCGCATAGGTCCAAAGTATATCAGTTGTTCCAGTTTGGTTCTTGCAACTTCCTTCATAGATATAATCATTTAATCCAAATTGGTAATAGGTCTCTACTTCTACGGAAATAGTTGTAGACCAGATGTATTCAGGCGGAATATCAATGACTGGAGTGTAAAGATAGTCTGCAACATTACTGCTTATAATTTTTCGTCTAGAGGTATCAACTACTGACCATTTATATCTAGCCTTTAAATTAGAAGAAAACTGGATTCTGGAAACACCTGCAGGTTTTGGTAAGGTACCTTTTGAAGTTTCGTGGTGGTAAGGGCATATAAACGAATCCTTGTTATTAGTAGCAGTTTTGTTGCATCCTTTAACTAAGGCAGAGCTACATCTTTCAGCAACGGTTTTTCCGTGATGGACAATTCCATCTGACAGGACTTTGCTGCGTTCTAGGTCGTCTTGATGTTTGTTGTAGCGAAGCAACCATGCTTCCTTTAGTGTTGCAGTAGTTGTATCACCATCTACGTATTTACGTAGTTGTTTCCAAGTCTCGTTCTTAGAAAAGCATACATTGTAGGCAAACCAATCATAATCATTGTCGCCTAAGTCAGAATCTGTATAGTCGCAATCTGCATCGCCTCCGAAAATACTGTTCATATCTGATTCGGTATATACAATTGTGTCTCGAATATCTGATGAAAGTTTTTTCTCTGAAACGACGTTTTCCATGAGGTAACCAAAGTTTAAAGTTGGCTCAGAAACAACATAGCTAAAGAACTCTTGGCCTTTTGAAGACCAGAAACCATCATTAGAAATGGCCATTAAGTTGTAGAGACCAATATTATTGCTTTTGGATGCAAATGAGCTCTCCCCGTTGAGCTCGTAGTCCTCTATCAAATAAGGAATGTAGGTTTTGCACCAATTACGCTGAGTGCCATTAATCTTTCCCCAGTTATAACCAAATACTGATAGTACTTTAATATCCCAATAATCCTTCTTGTCAAAACCGTATTCAAAAACGTTATTTGATTTTTGACGACCTCCACCCAGCATATACCCGGAAGAGGTTAGTTCGATAATTCCATCACATAAATAAGGATGCTCTTGGTAATTACTGATATATTCGTCAAAAATAGAAGGCATTTGTGTAATCCAATTCCGTATGAAATCCTTATTGGCTGAAACGGTCGCGTAGATGAATGGATCGAAATCCTTGTTGTATGTAACAGTAATACCTTCAGAGGTTTGTGTGATACCGGTTGCATCTGTATATTCACCAAAATATTTATTGGACCAATTACTTGTAGAGGTTTCCTCGCTGAATAATCTAAACCATTGAGATTGAATCAAGGTGCCGGAGGTAGAGGCGTAGCTAGTGATGTATTTGACTAAATCACTTCTAAATGGAATAAAGGTTGTTTGCTGCTGTGTGTGGGGCGCGCCAGCTGCAGTTGATACAGAGCTGGTTCCCAAAATAGTGCTAATCATTACTAAGATTGAAATTAGAATGTTGATAGCAATTTTTATATATTTTTTCATAACTCACTCCTTGCTTACCATGGCTTTAACTCACCATTTACGTAATAACCATATGCCCCAGAATTTGAATCATAACCAAATTTGAAATATGAACCGTTGTCCTCTAAACGGGAGTTGATTGCATCGATTTGCTCCTGAAGATCATTTAAAGCATTTGTAGAAGAATTACTCTGCTCAGTGAGAGCCTGATTAAAATTATTGTATTGTTCAGATAGTGATTGGTTAAAGATGTCTCCCTGTTGAGTAAGAGCTTCATTAAAGCTGTTACTTTGCTCATTTAATGACTGCTTGAAATTATCGCCCTGCTGGGAAAGGGCCTGGTTAAAACTGTCCCCTTGCTGATTAATTGATTGGGTTAAGGAATCATTTTGCTGATTGATCGTTTGATAAATATTTTCTTCATTTTGTGAAATGAGTTGTTTTATAGCTTCTAACTGTTGGGTAATAGCTTGATTTAATTCTTCTCGCTGCTGAGTAATAGATTGATTAAATTCCTCACGCTGTTGGGTAATAGTTTGATTTAATTCTTCTCCCTGCTCAGCAATAGACTGATTGAATTCCTCACCTTGCTGGGTAATTGTGTTATTGATATTTTTAGATTGTTGTTCAAGAGAATTGTTGAATTCATTTTCTTGATTTGTGAGTGATTCCATAAGCTCATTGTATGCATCAAGAATTGAATTATATAAAATTACATATAAATCCTGCATTTCCGCATTGGTGCTCTGTTCTAGGTTGTTTATTATGTTTTCAAGGTTTGAAATTGCGTTTTTATTGTATTCCGTGTCACCAATTGCGTTAACATAAGTGTTTCGCACTTCTTCAAGCAATGAGTCAATGTCAGGAACATTTTCTGTTTTTCGGCTATCTATGTATGTTTTTAACTTCTCAATCTCTTCGGTAAGGTTTGCATAATTATCTTCACTTATATTCGTATTTACGATAATCTCATTCTCAAGATAAGATTTTATCTCATCAGCATACTGCTGATTCTCAGAAAATTTTCTATCAATTAGTGAAGTGATAGACTTTATTTCAAGCGTATTCTTTTCTATGTCTGAATAAATAGTGGTAGTGGCGAGATATTCGCTTAAGATTTCTTTGAGGGCTTCATTTTGCTGAGTTGTAAAACCGTTTGAGGATTCGATGTAATTGGTTAACAAACTGAGAATTTTATTTTTGATGGCTTCCTGATCAATATCGCCACCAGAGTACTCACTAATCGCCTCTAAATAGGACTGTGTAATGTAGTCCTCGATTTCGTCTATGGTCAACTCAGAAGCTGAGACTGTATTCATGCTTTTTAATGTTTTGATTCCTGAGACAGTGAAGTGTGCCAGGGTTAGTAGTAGTACTAAAGCCAATGTTGAAATTAGAATGGCAATTCTATTAAGTGTTCCGTCAGGATATCTATAAGCATCCATAATATCCTGAAAAAGGGTATAGTCGTCCTTTGATTTTTTTTTCAAATTTTTCATAAATAATTTGTCTCCTTAATAACTAAAACAAAAAATAAATTAAAAAAAGGATAATTAGGGGAATTCCCTAGTATCGAATGTGGAAAAAGAACGTGTTGAAACAACACGAGGAGTACTTTAACACAGCTTTAGAAAAATTACAAGAAAAAATTATAAAAAAAATAGAGATTAGCGATAAAGCTAATCTCTATAACGTAAACAAAATATTTATTTTATCTTGGAGTAATCAATGTGTTTAAATCAACTCCAGCGATAGCACTAGCTTGTGCAATTGTATCGGCGCTATCTATGCTCTGGTACCAAGAATATGCCATTTTCTTTGAACCATCTGTATTACAAATACCATAAGCAAGTCCCTGAGCAATTTCGTCAACATGGTCAGCTTCTCTTGAAAGAATGAAACCGTCAACATGACTGTTGTTCATAGCAACCATATATGCATATACGATAGATGCAGCCTGATACTCTTCGCCTAAAAGGCTGGTATAACCAAGCTCTGATACCTTTACAGTACGAACGGCACCAGATGGTGAGAGTAACTCAGGTGTTGCTAAGTAATCTGTAAGTACATCTAAGTTGTACATAGTTACGTAAGCTGCATTCTGGTTATGAGGAGCGTTTTCGCCTGTCCATGCGCATGGATTTGTAAGTGTAGCATTGTATGGATGTGCAGCTACTCTCCAATCAATATTACCCTGACTTGAAATCTTTGAGTTGAAAGAAGAGAGGAAGCTCTTGCCGCTCATGTAGTAAGAAGCCTCTGCTCTAGCCCACTGGTGGTCAATACATGTATAAACATTTGCTGATGCATTCTCAGACTTGATTGCATTGTAAATTACACGGAATGCATTTGCGTATTCACTAACAAAAAGGTCATTTGAACCACAATTCATGTAGTTCCACATAGTATATGCATTAACCTCATTACCAATGATGAAGTTGTCTACCTGGCCAAAACCACGTCCTGTCCAACGATTTGCAAGGAAGGATGCAGCAGCTGCAAGCATATCAGCACCTTCAGTTGTTGTGGCATTTAAACCATAATAGTTGTGTGAACCCAAACCATCCATAGAGTAAGGGCTGATGAAGTTGCCGTCAGCGTTCTGATCAACAACGATAATTACAGAAACCTGGCAACCCTGGGCATTGTATTTTCTAAGAGAAAAATCATAACCAGAAAGTCTTGCAGTCTCAAAATTATAAGTCTTTCCATTGTAGTTGTATGGAATACCAGAACCGTTTGTAATCCATGAGAGTGGAAGCGTAAGTGTTACCTGAGAACAGCCAAGATCCTTTGGCTGATTCTTGCTTGCCATCCATGTCTCAAGTGCAGGAAGGACACCTTTTTTGGATATATCCATTCTCTTTGCTGAAACAGTGGCGCAAGCCTCTGGATTAGTGATGTACATGCTGTTTGAAGCAGGTGTTAAAACTCCACCTGTCATAACGCATACAGTAAATTTCTTGAATAACATTGAGTCAGCAGCCCCTTTGTTGAGAGGTACTGTAAAAGTAGTTCCTGCAGAAACAGCAGCCTGAGCAACATCAGTTCCGCTTGGTGCAGATTCATTAACATTAGAAGCAACAAGGTGGTATAACCCATCCTCTGATGAAGATGTGCCAGATGTAGTAATTACGACGTCTGAACCTTGGATAAGAACACTTCCAATTGCAACAGAGCCTGCAGCTTCGGCGTCAATGCTTGGCATAGAAGCAAATGCTGTAACTGCTATAGCAAGTGTAAGCATAATGCTCGCAACTTTTTTGAATAACTTCATATATCTAGCTCCTTTCAGCTATTAAAAATATAACCCTTTTTTGGACCGCAATTACTATATCATGAAAGTTATAAAAAATATACATTAAAAAGTGAAAATTTGAAAAAATAACAAAAAATACACAAAATTAAAAAGGCACACCTCCATATAACGGGGTGTGCCAAATTAATATCATTAATTATCTAGGTGTAATGAGAGTTGTTAAATCAACACCTGCAATTGCGCTTGCCTGAGCAATATATTCTGGATCAGCTGCATTCTTGTAGAATGCGTAACCCATTTTTTGTGAACCGTCAAGGTTGCATAAGCCTGAAAGCATTCCCTGAGCAATGTCACCGGCGTGATCCATTTCTCTTGAAACAATCAAACCATCGATGATGCTGTTGTTCTCAGCAACAAGGTAAGCGTAAACAAGTGAAGCAGCCTGATCAGCTTCGCCATTTGCACTTGAGTATCCAACCTCAGAGCACTTAACTGAACGAACACCACCTGTTGGTGAAAGCATATCTGCTGAACACATAAAGTCTGTAATAACATCAATGTTTGCCATTGTTACGTAAGGTGAATTCTGGCTGTGAGATACGCTGCTTGATGTTGACCATGAGCTTGGACCATAAAGTGGATTGTTGTATGGGTGTACTGCGAGTCTCCAATCAACATTACCTTCGGCTTTTACAAGTGAATTTAACTTTGTAACAAATTCCTTACCAGAAATATAATAAGAAGCTTCTGCTCTTGCCCATTGGTGGTCAATACATGTGTAAACATTAGCTGTTGCATTCTCTGACTTGATTCCGTTGTACATGATACGGAATGCTTTGTAGTACTCATTCATAAATACATCGTTAGAACCACAGTTCATGTAGTTCCAAAGCCACCATGCATTAACCTCATTACCGATGATGAAGTTATCAACCTGTCCGTGACCTGTCTTTCCTGAGTAGTGGTTTGCAAGGAAAGAAGCAGCTGATGCAAGTGCATCGCATCCTTCCTGATTGAATGCATTTAATCCATAGTAGCTATGAGCACCAAGACCATCGGCTGCATAAGGATTAAAGAACTGTGAACCAGAATTAATATCGTTAAGGATAATTACATTAACCTGCATACCGAGGTTATTGTATTTCATAACTGAATAATCATATCCAGCAAGGTTGTTAATCATAGAAAGAGGAATGTTAAGGTTTACCTGCTGACATCCAAGATCTGCTGGCTGGTTCTTATCAGCTACAGCCTTTTCAAGTGCAGGAAGAACACCCTTCTTACCAAAATCCATACGTGATGGAGAATATGTAGCGCAAGCTTCTGGATTAGTAATATACATGCTATTTGAAGCAGGTGTCAAAGCACCGCCTGACATAACACATACTGTAAACTTTTTGAATAATACAGAATCAGCTGTACCTTTATTGAGTGGTACTGTAAATGTAGCTTCAGCTGCAACAGGTACCTGAGCTATGTCTGTTCCCTGAGGTGCTGTCTGATAAGCATCAGATGCTACAAGATGATATACACCATCGTCTGAAGCGGCAGTTCCTGCTGCTACGATAACAACATCTGTGCCTTGAATGGCTACGCCACCAATTGTTACTCCAGATGCAGCTTTTACATCGATACTTGGAATAGCAGCTGCTGCGGCGATTACAAGAGTAAATGCAAGCATAATACTTGCGAGCTTCTTAAAAACTTTCATATACCTCTTAGCTCCTTTCAGCTAAATAAAAAAATTCTTAAATCCCTGAAAGAGGGGACTGTTAATAATATACATGCAATTTATCATAAAAGTGTGAATTATAACAAGAATTAAGTGAAAAAAATGTGTATATTTCTTTTTTTGTTGACGGAAATGAGTTAAAGATGTAAACTGAAATCAATAACTGGAAACGTTACCGGAAACGATTCCATAGATGTAATGAGGATTATTATATATGACAATAAAAGACATAGCAAAGCTGGCCGGAGTTAGTGTGAGCACAGTTTCGCGAGTGCTAAATAATCATCCGGATGTTAGTGAGGCTGCAAAGGAAAAGGTTTTATCGGTTGTTAAAGAACACAATTATATTCCGAATACTAGTGCTAGAGATTTAGGAAAGACTTCTTCTGATAATATAGGAGTTATTGTTAGAGGAATTTCAAATCCGTTTTATACAAAGATTCTTACTGCGATAGGTGCAAGTATTGAGCGAGCTGGTTACACAATGGTAATGCAGCAGATACCAGAAGACGATGATGAGATATTAGCTGCGGCGACAATGGAAAGGGACAAGCGTTTGCTTGGATTGATTTTGCTGGGCGGGAATCTGGATTATTCTCAGGAACAGATTTCGACAATTACTGTGCCAATTGTTTGTTGCACATTTACTAATCAATATGGAAATTTAGAAAAAAAATCTTATTCAAGTGTGTGTATTGATGACGAGGCAAATGCATATAAGGCTGTTGAGTATTTGTATAAGGAGGGACATAGAAAAATAGCAGTGTTACTCCCTGCACCAGATGACGGTTCGGTCAGTCAGATACGATATGCTGGTTATAAGCGAGCTATCAAGGATTTTGGCCTAAAAGAGGATTCAAATTTAACTATTTCCACACATAGCTTTAATATCGCGGATGCCTATAGCACTATGAAAGACTGGCTCAAAAGCGAAAATGACTTTACTGCTTTGTTTGCAATATCAGATAGTATGGCCATGGGGGCGATGAAAGCACTTAAAGAATCAGGCATTTCAGTGCCAAAAGATGTGGCAGTAATCGCCATTGATGGTATAGAAGCCTCAGATTATACAAATCCTGTATTATCAACACTCTGCCAGCCTATGGAAGAATTGGGAATCGAATCAGTAAAAGTCTTGGTTGATATTATTAATAAAGGAAAAGAGCACAGGCATATAATTTTGCCGACTACTCTTCGAGAAGGGGAAACATATAAAAAGTATTGATAGGAGATTTAAAATGAAAAGAAGTAGCGGAATATTGCTTCCAATTTCATCATTACCATCTAACTACGGAATTGGAACATTCGGAAAAGCAGCTTATGATTTTGCGGATTTTTTAAAGGAGTCAGGTCAGAAATATTGGCAAGTTTTACCATTGGGACCTACCAGTTATGGCGATAGTCCATATCAAAGTTTCTCAACTTTCGCTGGTAATCCATATTTTATAGATTTGGATATGCTAATTAAAGAAGGGCTACTTACGAAAAAAGAAGTAGAGGCGGAGGATTGGGGAACCAATCCAAGATATGTAGATTATGGCCAGATATATACTAGCCGATTCAAAATATTGGCAAAAGCAAAAGAAAGAGGATACAAGGCAGCTCAAAAAGAGATTGAAGCCTTTAGAAAAGAGAATGCTTGGGTAGATGGATATGCATTGTTCATGTCTATTAAGAAGTATTTTGGTCAGATAAGTTGGCAGGAGTGGCCGGATGAGGACATCAGGCTACACAAAAAAGCAGCATTAGAAAAGTACACAAAGATGCTCGCTGAAGATATAGAGTTGTTTATTTATATCCAATATCTATTCTTTAAACAGTGGGATAAATTAAAAAAATATATTAATTCTTTAGGCATAGAAGTAATCGGTGACCTTCCTATTTATGTTGCACTTGATTCATGTGATGTTTGGTCAGAACCTGAATTCTTTAGTCTAGACGAGGAGAATTATCCAGTTGAGGTAGCTGGAGTTCCACCAGATTATTTTAGTGCGGACGGTCAGTTTTGGGGAAATCCTTGCTATGACTGGAAAGCCCTCAAAGAAGATGGATATCGTTGGTGGATTCGTAGAATAGATGGTGCATCAAAATTATACGATGTTCTTAGAATTGATCATTTTAGGGGATTCGATGAATATTGGGCAGTTCCTGCTAGCGAAAAGACGGCTAGAAATGGCAAATGGAAGAAGGGACCAGGAATGGATTTGGTTGGTCTTCTATCAAAGACATTTCCACAAATTGAGTTTATTGCCGAAGACTTAGGTCAGCCATCCCCTACAGTTGTAAAGCTTCTACAGAGAAGCAAGTGGCCTGGAATGAAAGTGCTTGAGTTTGCATTTGATTCTGGTGAGCCAAACAACTACCAACCTCATACTTATGATAAAAACTGTATTTGCTACACTGGAACTCATGATAATGCAACAATTATGGAGTGGTACAAAACAGCAAAAAAGGCTGATCGTGACTATGCAAGAAATTATCTTGGTATATCCAAATCAGAAGGCTTTAATTGGGGCATGATTCGTGGAGGAATGAGTTCTGTTGCTGTATTATTTGTGGCACAAATGCAAGATTATCTTGGTTTAGGAAAGTACAATAGAATCAATGTTCCTGGAACTAAAACAGGAAATTGGCAGTGGCGTCTTTTAGAAGGGGAATTAAGTACAGAATTGGCAAAGAAAATATATGATATGTCGATAATGTATGGGCGCACCCAAGCACCTGCAAGTACGGATTAACCGTACTTGCAGGCCTTTTTTTGATATGGTAAACTACAGAAAGGCATTTTTGGGAGGAACTCAAATGAAAAAGAGAGTAATTACATTATTATTGGCAGGCACCTTAACCTTTACTGCAGTTGGCTGCACAAAGATTACAGAAGAGAATTCTACTACAACAACTGAGAATTCAGAAACTGTCAATCAGATAGAGTACGTGGCTAGTGATTATGTTACCCTCGGGGATTATAAGGGCATAGAGATTACACTAACAGGTGATTATGAATATACTGACGAGGGATTTGATTCTTACGTTGAAGATACAATTGCAAGCTTAGGTTTGTTTGTGGAAGATAGTAGTCAAACCGAGGTAAAAGAAGACTCAATCGTTAATGTAGATTACGTTGGTTCGCAGGATGGCGTAGCATTTGATGGTGGTTCAGCAGAAGATCAGACATTGGATGTAGCTAATAACTGCATGGCTGGTGGCACAACCGGTTTTATTTCAGGATTTACCGCAGGATTAGTTGGTTCGTCTGTTGGGGATGAAGTTGCATACGAGGTTACTTTCCCAGATGAATATGGTAGCGAGGAACTTGCTGGGCAAACTGTAATTTTTACATTTAACATAAACTATATTGCAAAAGAAATTAGTTCAAAGGACGATTTGACAGACGAAATCGTATCCGCAAACTTAGGATATGACACTGTTGATGAGTACATTGAAAATCTAAAAGAGACATATATTTCTAATTTAGAGAGCAATCTTGAAAGTGATAAAGAAACAGCAGTATTAAATACATTGATTAATAATTCTACTGTATCAGAGATTCCTGAGGGATTATTACAGGCAAGAGTGGATTTAATCCTTAATCTTCAAGAGCGTCAATATGCTCAATACGACACAACTATGCAAGAGTATGTTGAGTCTATGGGATATGACTACGAGGAAATCGTTCAGAATATAACTGACAATGTAGAGGAATCCACAAAGACAGAGCTTATTTTACAAGCTATAGCTGATGCAGAGGATATCCAAGTTGATGAGGATGATTACAATTCCTTTATCACAGAAATATACACTAATTTGGGCTATACAGATGCGGATACATTCTATGCAGATTATTCAGTAGATGGTTGCGACGGAAAGAGTTATTTTGAGCTTGCATATCGCACAGAAAAGGCAACAGACTTTTGCATCGAAAATGCAGTTGTAAATTTCGAACCTGCTAGCGAAGATTCAGAGAATACTGAGGATGCAGCAGAATAGAAAGGCTTTATATTTTATAGTAGCTGTAGTATAATTTATGCTAGTTTTTTGGGCTTTGCCCAAATAAAAATAAAGGAGACATATAATGGAACACATTAAGACTCTTAACACAAAGAGATTACAGAACACTGTTAAGGAAGGCGGATGTGGCGAGTGCCAGACATCATGCCAGTCAGCTTGCAAGACTTCTTGCACAGTTGGAAATCAGAGCTGTGAGCACAAGAAGTAATTATAGCGGAATTAATAGTAATATTTAACGCTCAGACCGGTTCCTATTTTTACAATATAGGGAACGGTCTATTGTGCGTTTATGAAAGGACATTTTTTTAGTGATACACCAGTTTAAAAACAACGGTTATAACGTTGTCATAGATGTAAACAGCGGTGCTATACATGTGGTTGATGAGATTACATATGATTTCTTAGCACGCTGGAAAGAGCATGGCTCTGATAAAGCCTTTGAAATGATGAAGGAATCTCATCCAGGAATTTCAAAGGAGGAATTATTAGAGGTACAATCTGAGATTAATTCATTAATCGATGATAAATCATTATTTACAGAGGATGATTACGAGCCAAAGATTGCTGATTTTACCGCTAGACCTACAGTGGTAAAGGCTCTTTGTTTACATATTACACATGATTGTAATTTGGCATGCAAATATTGCTTTGCTGAGGAAGGTGAGTACCATACTGGTAAGCGTGAGCTTATGAGTTACGAAGTGGGAAAGCAGGCGTTGGATTTCCTAGTTGCTAATTCGGGTAGCCGTAGAAATCTTGAGGTCGATTTCTTTGGTGGTGAGCCACTTATGAATTGGCAGGTTGTAAAAGATTTAGTTGCTTATGGACGTTCAATCGAAAAGGAACATAACAAAAACTTCCGATTCACACTTACAACAAATGGCGTTTTATTAAATGATGAGATTCAGGAATTTGCAAACAAGGAAATGGCTAATGTAGTACTTAGCTGTGATGGTAGACCAGAGATTCATAATCTCATGCGACCATTCAAAAAGGGCGCACCAAGTTATGAGCTTGTCATGCCAAAGTTTAAAAAGCTTGCAGATTCTAGAAATCAGGATAAGTATTACATTCGCGGTACTTTTACTAGAAATAACTTAGATTTTTCAAAGGATGTAATTCACTTGGCAAACGAAGGGTTCAAACAGATTTCAGTTGAGCCGGTAGTTGCAAAAGATACAGATGACTACGCAATTCGCGAAGAGGATTTACCACAGCTTTTTGCAGAATATGATTCTCTAGCAGCAGAGATGATGCGCAGACAGGGCACAGATGAGGATTTCAATTTCTTCCATTTCATGATTGACTTGGAGGGTGGCCCATGTGTATACAAGAGGCTTTCAGGTTGTGGTTCAGGAACAGAGTACATGGCTGTAACACCTACTGGTGAGTTATATCCATGCCATCAGTTTGTTGGAAACACAGATTTCTGTTTAGGCGATGTTTGGAAGGGCGTTGAGAAAAAGGACGTTGTTAATGAATTCAAACATTGCAATGTGTATGCAAAGCCTGAATGCAGAGAATGCTTTGCAAGATTTTACTGTAGTGGTGGTTGTGCTGCAAACGCATACAATTTCACAGGCAGCATACTTGGCAACTATCATGTTGGTTGTGAGCTACAGAAAAAACGCGTTGAATGTGCAATTGCATTAAAGGTACATGAAGCGTATAAGGAGACAACAAAGGGAGAATAACCCTTTAGTCAGTGGTTGCTGACAATATAAAAGGAAATAGGAGAATAACAATGAAACGATTAAAAAAGGGACAGGGTATTGCCTGGCTTGTTGTTTTTGCATTGTGCCTTGGATTACTTGGCTACTATGCAATGACAGTAATTCAGGGAACAATCAAGGAGAATGCTGACAGCCTTAAGTTGGGGCTTGATCTTGATGGCGGTGTTAGTATTACATACGAAGCAGTAGGAGATACACCTACTGATGAGCAGATGAATGATACAATTCTCAAGCTTCAGCAGCGTATTGAGAATGATTTGGGAGAGGAAAGCTCAACAACAGAAGCAAATGTTTATCGTGTAGGCGACAAGCGTATCACTGTTGAAATCCCAGGTGTTACTGATGCAAATTCGTTATTAGAGGAACTTGGTACACCAGGTACACTTTACTTTATTTCACAGTATGATTCTGATGGAAATGCCAATTACACAATCAACGGTTATGATGCAGATGGAAATATCGATGGTACACTCAACTATGATATTCAGACATTAGTTGATAATGGTTCAGTAATCGCAACTGGTACAAATGTTAGAAGCGCACAGGCTGCAACACAAACTAATCAGACAACTAATGCGACAGAGTATGTTGTTCAATTAAAGTTTGATGACGAGGGAACAGAGGCGTTTGCTACAGCTACAACAGCAGCAGTTCTTACTGGTGATTCAATTGCTATTTATTACGATGGCAAGTTTGTTTCAGTTCCAAAGGTTAGCGCTGCAATCACTGATGGTAACTGTGTAGTTGAGGGTATGGATAGCTATGATGCTGCTGAGAAGTTAGCTTCATATATTCGTATCGGTGGTCTTGACATCGAGCTTCAGGAATTGGAGTCACAGGTTGTTGGTGCACAGCTTGGTTCAGATGCTTTAAAGACATCTCTTTTTGCAGCTGGTATAGGACTTGTATTGGTAATGCTTTTCCTTATCGTAATGTATTTAGTACCAGGTGTAGTTGCTTCATTAGCTCTTGCACTATACACAGTATTACTTATTAGCGTGCTCAAGGCATTTGATATTACACTTACACTTCCAGGTATTGCTGGTATGATTCTTTCTATCGGTATGGCGGTTGATGCAAATGTTATTTGCTTCGCACGTGTTAGAGAAGAGATTAAATCAGGTCGTCCTGTTATTTCAGCTATTGAGACAGGTTTCTCAAAGGCACTTTCAGCTATTATCGACGGAAACATTACAACACTTATTGCTGCAGCTGTTCTTGGTGTGTTAGGCTCAGGATCAGTTAAGGGCTTTGCTATTACACTTGCACTTGGTGTTGTTTTATCAATGTTTACAGCTCTTGTTATTACAAGAATTCTTATTAATTCTTTCTATGCTATTGGTGTTCGCGATGCCAAGGCTTATGGAAAGGCAAAAGAGCCTACAAAGTTCGACTTCGTTGGAAAAAAGGCAATTTTCATTTGTATATCAGTTGTGATTATCGCAGCTGGATTTATTACAATGGGAGTGCAGAAGGCTACAAATGGTCAGGGACTTAACTTCTCGCTTGAGTTTATGGGTGGTACATCTACAACAGTAGATTTCAATGAGACTCAGACAGATGATGTGATTAATAATCAGATTATCCCAGATATACAGACAGTTATTGGTGAGACAAGTGTTCAAAAGAGTACAGTAGATGGTTCTAATCAAGTAATCTTCAAGACACGTACACTTACTCTTGAAGAGAGAACAGCACTCAACACAATGTTTGAGACAAACTACGGTGTGATAGAAGATTCTATTACTTCACAGAGTATTGGTTCAACAATCTCTGGTGAGATGAGATCACAATCTACAATCGCCGTTTTAGTAGCTGTATTATTTATGCTTATCTACATCTGGTTCAGATTTAAGGATCTTAGATTTGCATCATCAGCTATCATCGCTCTTATTCATGACGTGCTTATCGTACTTGCACTTTATGCAATTGCTCGAATTTCAGTTGGCTCTGCATTTATTGCTTGTATGCTTACAGTTATTGGTTACTCAGTAAACGATACAATCGTTGTTTTCGATCGTATCAGAGAGAACCACAAGGCAGTTAGAACAGAGACTCCTGAGACACTCAAAGAATTATGTAATGAGTCATTGTCTCAGACTCTTTCACGTAGTATTTCAACTTCAATTACTACAGCAATTATGGTACTTATGCTTCTTATCTTAGGTGTTTCATCTATCAGAGAGTTTGCTTTACCACTTCTTGCTGGTGTAATTGCTGGTACATATTCATCAATCTTCATCGCTACACAGCTTTGGTATATCATGAAGGTTAAGATTGGTAACAAGAACTAATTTATAGATTAGGAGATTATTAAAATGATAGACATTAAGTTTTTACGCGAGAATCCAGATGCAGTAAAAGAAAATATCAAGAAAAAGTTTCAGGAACACAAGCTTGGACTTGTTGATGAGGTTATCGAGCTTGATGACAAGCGTCGTGCTACTCAGCAGGAAGCAGATGACATGAGAGCAAAGATGAATCAGGCATCAAAGCAGATTGGTGCTCTTATGGGACAGGGAAAGAAAGAAGAGGCTGAGGCTGTAAAGGCTGAGGTTGCAGATCTTAAACAAAAGATTAAGGATTTAGAGCCAGTTGAAAAAGAACTTGCTGATAAGGTTGAGGAAATTATGATGAAGATTCCTAACATTATCGATCCAAGTGTTCCAATTGGTCCAGATGATTCTTGCAATGTAGAAATCGAGAAGTTTGGCGAGCCAGTTGTTCCAGATTTTGAAATTCCATATCACACAGATATTATGGAAAGATTCAATGGTATTGACATGGATGCAGCTGGAAAGGTTGCTGGTAACGGCTTCTATTATCTTATGGGAGATATTGCACGCCTTCATTCAGCAGTTATTTCTTATGCACGTGATTTCATGATTGATAGAGGCTTTACATACTGCATACCACCATTCATGATTCGTTCAAACGTAGTTACTGGTGTTATGTCATTTGAAGAGATGGATGCAATGATGTACAAGATTGAGGGGGAGGACCTTTACCTTATTGGTACATCTGAGCACTCTATGATTGGAAAGTTTATTGATACTCTTAATGACGAAGCAAACCTTCCTTATACACTTACAAGCTACAGTCCATGCTTCCGTAAAGAAAAGGGCGCACATGGTATCGAAGAGCGTGGTGTTTATAGAATTCACCAGTTCGAAAAACAGGAAATGATAGTTGTATGTAAGCCAGAGGAATCAAAGAAGTATTATGATATTTTATGGCAGAATACAGTTGATTTATTCAGAAGCCTTGATATTCCTGTACGTACTCTTGAATGCTGTTCAGGAGATCTTGCTGATCTCAAGGTTAAATCTTGTGATGTAGAGGCATGGTCACCACGTCAGAAGAAGTACTTTGAGGTTGGTAGCTGTTCAAATCTTGGTGATGCTCAGGCTAGACGTCTTAAGATTCGAGTTAAGGGTGCAGATGGCAACAAGTATTTTGCACATACACTTAACAACACAGTTGTTGCTCCACCACGTATGCTTATCGCATTTTTGGAGAACAACCTTCGCGAGGATGGCAGCGTAGCTATTCCAGAGGCACTTCGTCCATACATGGGTGGCAAGGAAGTATTAGTGCCTGTTAAATAATTATTTTAATTGACAAATTATATTCAAGCGGCTTAAAATCTTTGCATACGCGGGATGAGAAGCCGCTTGTTTTGGGGTTTTTACAATGTAACAAGTTGTAAAGATTTAGAAAGAGAATTATATGGCAATTCAAAGTAGAGAAGATATTAGAAATATTGCGATTATCGCACACGTAGATCATGGTAAAACAACACTTGTAGATGAACTGTTAAAGCAGTCTGGTGTATTTAGAGAAAATCAGGAAATTGCAGAGCGCGTCATGGACTCTAACGATATTGAGCGTGAGCGTGGAATTACAATTCTTTCAAAGAACACAGCAGTATATTATAAAGATACAAAGATTAATATTATTGATACTCCAGGTCATGCTGACTTCGGTGGTGAGGTTGAGCGTGTACTTAAAATGGTAAATGGTGTAGTTCTTGTAGTAGACGCATTTGAGGGCGCAATGCCACAGACAAAGTTCGTTCTTATGAAGGCACTTGATCTTGATTTACCAGTTATCGTATGTATCAACAAGATTGATAGACCTGAGGCTAGACCTGATGAGGTTATTGACGAGGTTCTCGAGCTCTTTATGGATCTAGACGCGTCAGATGAGCAGCTTGATTGTCCATTTATTTATGCTTCAGCAAAAGAAGGTTTTGCAATTCGTGACCTTAGCGAAGAGCACAAGGATATGACAGCTTTATTTGAGACAATTGTAGATTATATTCCAGCACCAAAGGGTGATCCAGAAGCTCCAACACAGGTACTTATTTCAACAATTGATTACAATGAGTATGTTGGACGTATTGGTATTGGTAAGGTAGAGAATGGCTCTATCAAGGTTAATCAGGATGCAGTTGTTGTAAATGCTCATGACCCAGAAAAGAATAATAAGGTTCGTATCTCAAAACTATTTGAGTATGACGGTCTTGACAAGGTTGATGTTGACAAGGCTGAAATTGGTTCCATTGTTGCTATCTCTGGTATTTCAGATATTCATATTGGAGATACAATTTGTGCTCCAGAGGCACCAGAACCAATTCCTTTCCAGAAGATTTCTGAGCCTACTATTTCAATGAATTTTATTGTAAATGATAGTCCACTTGCAGGTCAGGAAGGGAAGTATGTTACTTCTCGTCATATAAGAGAGCGTCTTATGAAGGAGCTTAATACAGATGTTTCTCTTAGAGTAGAGGATACTGATTCTCCGGATTCACTTAAGGTTTCTGGACGTGGTGAGCTTCACCTTTCAGTACTTATTGAGAACATGCGTCGTGAAGGTTTTGAGTTTGCAGTATCAAAGGCAGAGGTTCTTTACAAGACGGATGAAAAGGGACACAAGCTCGAGCCAATGGAACGTGCTTATGTTGATGTACCTGATGAGTTTACAGGTGCAGTTATAGAGAAGCTTTCTCAGAGAAAGGGCGAGCTTCAGAATATGACACCAATTACAGGTGGTTATACACGTATTGAGTTCAAGATTCCATCTCGTGGTCTTATTGGATATCGTGGAGAATTCATGACAGACACAAAGGGAAATGGTATAATTAACACAATTTTCGATGGATATGAAATTTATAAGGGGGATATTGCTTATCGTAAGCAGGGTTCACTCATCGCATTTGAGACCGGTGAATCGGTAACTTACGGTCTTTTCTCAGCTCAGGAACGTGGAACATTATTCATTGGACCAGGCGAAAAGGTATATTCAGGAATGGTTATTGGACAGAGCTCAAGAGCAGAGGATATCGAGCTTAATGTTTGCAAGAAGAAGCATCTTACAAATACTCGTTCATCTTCGGCAGATGAGGCACTTACACTTGTTCCACCTAGAATTCTTAGTCTTGAGCAGGCATTGGATTTCATTGATGTAGACGAGCTCTTAGAGGTTACTCCAGAGTCACTTCGCATCAGAAAGAGAATCCTTGATCCACTTATGAGAAAGAGAGCAGGCATCAGAAAGTAGGAAGAATGGAAAAGGGAATGATACAGATTTACCATGGCACGGGCCAAGGTAAATCTGCAGCTGCTATTGGAAACGCAATTCGATTTGCAGCTGAAGGAAAAAAAGCTATTATAATACAATTTCTCAAATCGGAGTTCAACACAGAGTACTTTGAGAAGCTTGAGCCTGAAATAAAAATTTTTAGATTTGAGCGTTCCAAAGAGGGATTTGAAAATCTTTCAGAAGAACAAAAGCAAGAAGAAATCATTAATATAAAGAATGGTTTGAACTATGCTAAAAAGGTACTTGGTACCGGAGAGTGTGATTTGCTTGTTCTCGACGAATTGTTAGGCGTTCTTGATGAGGGGATTGTAGCTGAACAGGATATTTTAGATGCTTTTGAAGGACGTTCAATAATGACGAACGTCATCATTACGGGATTAAATATTTCTTCAGGGATATTTGAAATTGCGGATAATGTTTTAAATATCAAGCCAGAGAAGTAGTTTTTTAGAGGGGATGTTATGAGTTTTACTGTGGGGATTGATGGTGGTACCTATATTGGGTTAGTAGTGTGTGTAACGATGTTATTATTCATCGTTACTATGCGCTCCTTTGATAGAGCAATAAGAATGCGATATATTCATTTGACTATAGCAATGCTTATTGCTTTTTTAGCAGCTATTTTGGATATGTCGTTAGCTAGCTTGGATCATGTGTTACTAATCAGGTATGCCGCTAAAATAATTAAATATGTGAGCCAAGGCTTTATGGAGTACTTTGTATTGCTTATTGTTCTAAAAGATGTTACAATGCGCTACAAAATGGCCTTGCTAATACCACTTGCGATGATGATAATCACAGTATTGTCTGCGCCTTTTTGCAATGATGTTTTCTATTTCACAGAAGATAATCATTTTGTTAGGGGTATTCTTGGAAATGTTATATTTATCCAAGCAGCCATATTTGTTGTGATGGCAATGCTGACTTGTGTCCGCAAATGGTTTGATGGTTATCAGAAGGATGCGGTTGTTATTCTTTTGATGCTCTTTATAGTATGTGTGGGTGTGGTTCTAGAGGAAAATCATATTTTCCCTAACTGTGCACTTGAGTCGAGTGCCACAGGATGTTTATTTTTATATATTTACACATATGCTGAAAAATATAACGTAGATTCGGTATCAAAGTGCTATAAACGCCGCTGTTTTTACGCAGACGCGGCAAAATATGCCAAGCACGAAATGATGATTATTTCAATGGATTTAAATGATCTAAAATACATCAATGATAATTTCGGGCATAAAGCAGGTGATATTGCATTGCTGACATTTGCTGAGGTTTGCCGAAGCGTCAAGACTAACAAATTCATTCTCTACAGGACGGGTGGAGATGAATTTATGATGTTGGGAATTAAAGCTACAAAGGAAGAGGCAGAAGAGCTGGTTGGTTTAGTCAAAGAGAAGCTCAGTGAAACGCCTTATGCATGTTCTTTTGGTATATATGGTTATAAGCCTGGCGATGATTTTGATGCAGCTATAGTAAAGGCTGACAAAGCAATGTACGAAGATAAAAATATTTACAAAATCAGTAAAACAAAAAGAAGTCGCTCAAGAAATGATGCGATAGACAATAAACTAGAGACATTTACTAACAATATTAGCTTTTTAGGTTGAGGTGACAAAAATGACGAGAGTAGTTATGCATGGTTGTAATGGACACATGGGTAGAGTTATTACAGAGTTGTGTTCGGCTGATTCAGAGATTTCTATCGTTGCAGGAGTAGACAAGTTCAAAGGAATTGATAACGAATATCCAGTCTACGATTCTATTAATGAGGTGGCAGAAGAATTTGATGCCATTATCGATTTTTCAAACGTTGCAGCAATCGATGGTCTCTTGGATTACTGTGAGGCAAATAACAAGCCTGTAATTCTTTGTACTACAGGTCTTACAGAGGAAATGCTTAACCATGTTGATACTGCAAGTAAAAAGGTCGCAGTGCTCCGTTCAGCAAATATGTCACTTGGCGTAAATACGTTATTTGACTTGTGCAAGAAGGCAACTCAAGTATTTGCCGATGCGGGCTTTGATATTGAAATTGTTGAAAAGCATCATAACCAAAAGCTAGATGCTCCAAGTGGTACAGCTCTTGCCTTGGCTGATGCCTGCAATGAGGCTCTAGACGAGAAATATGATTATTGTTACGGTAGAGCTGATAGACGCGAAAAGAGACCAAAGAATGAGATAGGTATTTCGGCAGTTCGTGGCGGAAATATTGTTGGAGAACACGAAGTCATTTTTGCAGGTTTAGATGAAGTTATAACCATCAAGCACACTGCTTATTCAAAGAGCGTTTTTGCAAAAGGCGCTGTGGAGGCAGCAAAGTTTTTAGCAGGAAAGCCAGCGGGGCTTTATGATATGAAACAAGTTATTGCTTCGAAATAATATTGCTTCAGTATAGGGGAAGAATTATGTACATTCAACTTAATTCACAAATAATATGCTATGAAAAGACCGGCGAAGGCTCGCCGGTTATTCTTATACATGGAAATAAGGGGGACCATCATACCTTTGATGAGTTGGCAACAACAATGAGTCGTGAGCATACAGTTTATGCGATGGATTCTAGGGGATATGGAGAGAGTGCTACTCCTAAGGAGTATCATTACGTAGATATGGCGGCCGATGTTATTAACTTAATTAAGGCTTTAGATATAGAAAAGCCATATTTGCTTGGATTTTCTGATGGTGGAATTATTGCACTCATTGTTGCGATGCAGGCAAGCAATCTCCTATCTGGAATTATTTGCTGCGGAGCAAACATGACTCCAGCAGGAATACATCACAAAGATTTAAAGGAAATGAAAAAAGAATATAAGAAAACAGGTGATCCTAAGACTTTAATGATGCTTGTTGAACCGGATATTCGCCCAGAAGATCTTCGAAATATAACTGTTCCAGCAATTATTTTTGCTGGAGAAAAAGACTGCATTAAAGAAAAAGAGAGTCGAAAAATAGCGGATAGTATTCCTAATGCTCAGCTTCAAATATTGCCAGATGAGAATCATTTTAGTTATATAGTTGGAACTGATAAGCTTTATAGGTATATAGCCAGCTTTATTCGCTAGATAATTCCCTTGATAAAACTCCCTAATGATGTTAAAATTGTTAACGAATTGTTATAGAAATGTGAATTTAATGTAAAACATTATATTATATAACTAATCGCTGGGGAGTGATATTTTTTCATGCTAAAAAAACGAGAGCTAAATTTCGTTAATTTCATAAAGAGTCTAAATTTGTTTGTTTTTGGTGTTACCGCATTTCTTGTTTTGGTGAGCTATTTATCGACGAATTGTTTATATGGCACAGAATCCATTACAGAGGAGATTAAGCCATATGCCACAGCAAGGTTACTTGATGGTGATATCGAATACTTCTTTGATTTGAGTCATTATGATTCAAGGTATACCGGTATTATGGTATACACTTCACATCAAAAAGTTCAGGCCTATAATCTGGGCAGTGAAATCTATTCATTCACTAAAACAGGTGGATTTTGGACGAGTACCACTGGTTCAAAATACAACATAATAGAAATTGATGACAAAATGGCAAATATCGCCGTTGTTGTTAGCCCTGTCTATGACGTGGTAAAAGACCAAGAGCTAACATTTTATATTGGTTCATCATACAGAATGTTTAGAGAGGTGCTTATCAAGTCTGTTGCTAGATTTTTGGTAAGCTTACTAATACTTATAACAAGTATATTCTTGTTCATTTATTATGTTGTAATGAAAAATAAGCAAAAGTTGCCAATCGCAATACTATATTTGGCTTATTTTGCATTCTTCTGCGGATTATGGTCATTAGTCGAGACTAATTTCTCATCACTTATAGTTACTAACAGAATTATGGAATCCAATATTCCGTATTTATGTTTAATGTTGGTTAATCCACCATTTATTTTATTCTTTGATGAGTACCTAGAACTTAAAAGCAGATGGTTTAAGCAGGTGATAGTATGTTTATCCATGGGCGAGTTTATTATTTTATCAGCATTACATCTTACAAAAATTGCTGAGTTTAGAACCACACTTCCAATCATGCAATTTATGTTAGTGCTTACAGCAGTTTACTTGGTTGTGAGAGTGGTGATAAAACTTATTAAGCGATGCTTTAGCAGACAGTTAGAAATATGTGCAATTGGATTATCGCTATTTATGCTGGCAATGGTTGTTGACTTAGTAAAGTATTACACAGCAACAGGTGATGCAGACTCAATCGGTAGATATATGTTCCTCATATTTATTATTCTTCTTGCGGCAGATTTGATAAAGGGAACATATGAGATTATCGAGAAGGGACGTCAGGCAAAACAGCTTGAAGCATTTGCACTTACGGATACGATGACTGGATTGCTAAATAGAAATGCGTTTGAAAGTATTGCCGCTGCAAACAAAAGTAATCTAAATGGCTTGATTGCTGTGGTCGCAGATGCCAATGGATTAAAGAAATGTAATGATACATTTGGACATGAGGCCGGTGACGAATATATTTCTATTGTTGCAGAAATATTTAGTAATGTTTATGGCAAGTACGGAAATTGCTACCGTACAGGCGGTGATGAATTCTGTTGTATCATTCCATCAGGTAGGCATCTTAACATGGAAAGACTCAATAATCTTTTCAAGGCAAAGATTTATACCGAGAATTTGGAAGGTGGATATCAGTACGATATTGCAGTAGCCATAGGTTATGCTAGTTATAATCCTAATGTGGATGAAGATTTTAGAGCAGTAGTTAAACGTGCAGATGACAACATGTACGAGAATAAGAGAGAGACAAAGAAGCTTGGTTAGAACGAACTTAAATATTAAGTTCATTCATCCAATCAACAAGTTCAGCTAGACCGTCTTCGGTAAAAGCGGCTGTCTTTATTTGTTTCTTTTCATCAGGAGTGTTTTCAGAGCTAAATGGTCCAGGCCAGATGGTTGCTTGAAATAAATCTACATCTGATTCCTCAGGATGAATTCTTTCAATTTTATAGGACTTATTTTTGTCGCTTCCTGTAAAGGAAGCGGCTTTTTTGTAATATCCCAAAGATAATAATCTTTTTCTATCTATCATTTTTATTCCTCTTTTGTGTGAAATATAATTTGATTATTAAATATAAACCATCAAATATTATATTAGAAACTAAAAGACTTTGTCACTAAAGAATGCTAAAATAAAAATATAAAATTTAATTTTCAATGGAAAATAAAAGGGGAATATCATATGGAGAAGGGGAGACTTTTTAGAATAATTTGTGGCATCATGATAGCGGTCATTGTTGTTATTCTTGTGGAGATGTTTGTTAGTGACGATGATACAATGAAGAACGCTAATCTCGATATGACAAAGCCATATGCTGATACGTCGTGCTGGATGGCAAATCTGTCAGACGATGAATATTTGTCAGAGCTAACTATACCAGGGACCCATAATAGTTGTGCTAGAAATGTTATGCTCGGATTTGTGATGAGGTGCCAAGAAACTAGCATTAGTGAGCAGCTTGCTAATGGATATAGATATTTGGATTTGAGGGTGGCATTGGATCCGGGATCAGAAGGCAATACAGTAAAGTTGGTACATAATTTTGCAAACTGCCATGAGAGCGGCAACTTATTTTCTAGCTACATTCATTTACAGGATGTTACAGATGATTTATACAAGTTTTTACAAGATAATCCAACAGAGACAGTTATAGTAAACATTAAAATAGAAGACGACAATCATACTGTAAGTGATATTCAAAAGGTTATTAACGAAGAAATAAGGGCTAATAGAGATTTTTGGTATACTGATGAAGAGATACCTACACTCGGAGAAGTAAGAGGAAAAATTGTGCTTGCCACAAGATACGAGGATGCTCTTGATTCTGCATTGACAGGATTAAAGCTTACATGGGATGAGCAAGACAATACAAAGCCGGTAGATTTACCATATGAACTATATGTTAACGATACATTGCGATTATGGGTACAGGATAGGTATAAGTATTCTGCAGAGAATAAATATGAGGCAATCATTGATGGATTAGAAAATTGTGAGGCTGATGAGAATACATTTTTCTTGAACTTTGTTAGTACAAGCGGCGATGGATTGATAGGTCATCCACGGGGATATGCAAAGACTCTTAATGATTTGCTGATGGAATATGATTTTAAAGATGATACAAGTTATGGAATAATAATAGTGGATTTTGGCGATGCAAATCTTGCTAGAAAAATCTATTATTCCAACTCGTTTTAGCATTAATAAATTGAAGGAGGAAATAATATGAGTAATTTAGAGGAAGAGCAGGTTAATCCAATTTTATTAGAATTTTTAGATACAGATTCCTTTGAGGAGAAATACAAGATTCTTGTTGCAACGCCAACGATGGATTTTGACGATTTGCTTATCGATAATATGGCATCGTCGATTGATGTGGTAATAGACGATGGCGATATCGAAAGCAGAATCCAAGATTTGAAGGTATGCGTAAAGACGAGAGCTAGATATGAGACTATGCGATTGAGACGATAATTGAATATAGGTTTCACAAGAGTTCAGAAATATTCTGGACTCTTTTTGTAATTGTGAAAAAAGGAAGAACAATGTGTAAAAAATAATAAAAATAGTCTCCTGGGTAGTAAAATAAAAGTAACGTATACCTTGTATCGAAAAAGGAGATTACTAATGGCTAAAACAAAGAAGCAGAGAAAGATTAAAAACAAGCTACTTTTATTACTATTACCTGTAGTTATTATACAGGTATTATTGCTTGTATTAATTTCAGGCTATGTGGCAAGAGAGAGCATGAATGCAATGGCTCAGAATCAACTGTCGTCTTCTATAGCCAACCAGGCAGACAATATTGAAGCTTGGCTGCAAAAAAATCTTGAAAATTTTTCATCAGCCAAGCAAGTTATAGAAGCAACTCATCCAGATGAAGAGGAATTGCAGGCGATACTGGATGGTTTTTATGGCTATAATACAAACTGCCCTAATGGTTTATATGTAGCAGATTCTTCTGGTAGAGTTTTTAAAGCTAGCCAGTCTGATGAGACCTTTTCTGATGTCTTGAACTCTACATGGTACAAGCAGGGACTGACCAGTATAAATATGAGCTATGGAACATCATATACAAATGCTGAAGGAGAATCTGTAATTAGTGCCACAGGTATTCTTCGCGATGGAAGCGGAGAAATAAAAGTTATTGCTGCAAATCTAGGGTTAGACCAAATTAGTATAATCGTTAATTCTGGTGTAAAAATGGACGAGGCTGCATCATTCTTAGTTGACCGGTCGGATTTCACAATTTTAGCCCACAGAGACGATAGCCGTATAGGCACTACCTTAGAGACAACAGATAGTAATAAACTTATGGCATCAATAGCTAAAAAGCTTGTGGATAGAAGTTATGCAACTACTGGTTTAAATGGATATCAGGTTGCCTTTGATGAAATAGATGGTACTGATTGGGTATTGGTATCTTATATCGACGATGAGGTTATTCTTAGTGATGTCTATAGGCTGATAAATATTCTGATTTGTGTAGGTGCAGCAGCTATCATAATCATAGTAATATTGATTAACCTTGTTGTTTCAAGGGTTATTGCACCTCTTGGAAACATTACAAAGCATATCACAGAGATGTCAGAGGGCGACTTTACGATTCAAGTTGAGCAAGAAAGTAATGATGAAATAGGCTTAATGGGATCAAAGGTTAGTGAATTTGTTGCATCCATGAGAAAGATGCTTTCATCTATTAATGAAGAGTCAGAGAAACTGAAAGAGGAGTCGGAGAATTCTGATAGAGTCTCTAGAGAAATGTTTGATGCTTCTCGTTCACAGGCTGATGCAATGCAGAATTTGAACAACACGGTAGACCAATTGGCAATTGCAGTCAATGAGATTGCTGAAAACGCAACTACCCTTGCCATGGTTGTTTCAGATACAAGAGAGAATTCTCTACAGGCCAATGAAAGCATGAAAGAAACTGTAGAGATTAGTAAAAAAGGTAGAAACGATATGGAGCAACTTTCCATTGCTATGGAAGGAATCAAGCAAAGTAATGATGACTTAGTTGATTCTATCAATGAGGTTGGAAAGGCGTCTGAGGAAATTACAAAGATTGTAGGATTAATTGCAGAAATTGCTGATGAGACAAATCTACTATCTCTAAATGCATCAATAGAGGCTGCAAGAGCCGGGGAAGCTGGAAAAGGTTTCGCTGTTGTTGCCAGTGAAATTGGAAAGCTGGCACAGAACTCAGCTGCCAGTGCAGAGAATATTTCGCGATTAATTGATGATGTTAGAAAAGCTATTGAGTCGGTGGTTAGTCAGGCAGAGACAAGTGCAGAAAATATAGAGGCCAACAGTGAATTGATTTCGACAGCGCTAGACACCTTTGACCAGATTTATCAAAATATCGAGAAGTCAAATGAGCTGATTGATTTGATGATTGAAGATGTCCAAAAGGTAGATGATGTAGCAAGCAATGTGGCAGCTATTTCGGAGGAACAAGCAGCTAGTGCTGATGAGATTTTAGAGACTTCGAGAAGTATGGTGGAGCAGGCTGAATCCATTACAGCAAGTAGTCAAGATGTGGCGGATAATTCTCATGAGCTTGCCAATACATCACAAAAACTAACAGGGTATGTACAACAGTTTAAGATTGATGGAGAGGAGGTAATAGATTATGAGTAATAAAAAACATATTAATCTAATGGTTATTCTCCTTTCTTTGGTATTAGCTATAGGGCTAGTAATTGGCGCCTGTGGAAAGTCTGGTTCTTCTGGGAGCTCGGGAAGTGGTAGCGGAATAAAGGCCATTTACACAGGACCTGCACCAGATACGTTTAAATCATTGTTAATGGAATCGTTAGCTGAGGCAGCTTCTGATGAGGGAATGACATTAGATTTCGGCGAGGAATGCGCTACAATTAATGATCAGGTTGAGCAAATAAGACAGGCTGTAGATTCTGGATATGACGCTATTATTTGTCTACCAGTAGATAGGGCGACGGCATTACAGCTTCAGGCAGCTGCAGGAGATGTTCCAATTGTTTATGTAAATGCTTGTCCAGATGAACAGTATTTAAAAGCAAATAAGTATATTTCAGTTAGTAGCTATGAGAATAATGCTGGTGAGTATCAGGCAGAATATGTTTATGAGAAGCTTGGAAAACCTAGTAGTTTAAATATTGTGATTTTACGTGGCGAATTAACTCATAATGCTGCGGTTGCAAGATCTGTATCAGTAAAACATTGGTTCCAAGACAATGGCATACAGGCAAATGTAGTTTTTGATGATACAGCAAATTGGAGCACTGATGAGGCAGCAGAGGTTATAAATGTATTCTTAGAGACGAATCAAAGTTTTGATGCAGTTTTTTGCAATAACGATGACATGGCTATCGGAGCTTGCAAGGCTTTGAAAGCTGCGGGATATGATTTGACAAAGGTTCCAGTTGTTGGTGTAGATGCAACAGAGGCGGGATGTCAATCAATACTAGATGGGGATATGCAGTTTACCGTATATCAGTCTGCTACAGGTCAAGCTGCAAAAGCTATTGAAGCAGTGAAGGGACTTGTAAATTCTGGAACAGCCGATGGAATAGAAGGATTATCTGATGACGGATTATACATCTGGGTTCCATTTGAAAAAGTAGATGCAAATAATGTTAAAGATTACATGTAATGATTCCTACAAAATAGGAACCATTACAGTGGCAACAAAATAACCGCTTTCCATAGAGGTATCAAAAATACCATTGGATTTGCGGACGGCGCGTTTGATAATTTTCATACCAAGACCGTGAGAATTAGGGTCTTCCTTTGATGTTTTAAGAGTCGGATTAGTCTCTAAAACATCGAAGGAGACCTTATTTTTTATGCAAAAAACAAGGTATTGATTTTTGGTATTTAAATAAATCTGAATATCAGGCTTAGCTTCTTTTCTGCTGGCCTCTATTGCATTGTCAAACAGATTTAAAAGGATAGTACAAAAGTATTCCTCGTTAATATTTATCTTTTCGGGAATGAGTACTTCTGAGCAGGTCTTTATCTTGTATTTTTTAGCAAGAGAAAGCTTGGTGTTGATAATGTAGTCTATCAGACTATTATTTGTGTAAACATCTGAATTGTTATTGCTAAGCTCACCAATATGTTCAGACAAAAAAGCCTCTAGCTGCTCAAGCTTATTTTCCTTTAATAAGGTTTGAATGTAGAAATACTTATTTTTTAATTCATGGCGTTCCTTTTTTGCTTGTTCTTCCATGATAACCGAATAGCGATATCGTGAGAGCTGGGCTGCGGTTTCAGCAAGAGCTTTTCCCATGGTCACTCTAGATTCGTTACTCTTTCCAATTTCAGCAAAAAGATAATAAAAAATAGGCACATTAAATACCAAAAGTAGTGCTGACGCAGAAATATAGATTGTATTTGGAATATTCAGTGACGGATCTGCAAGTTGAAATGATGTGAATATTGAAAATGGGCAGTAAAGCATAAGTGCAACCTGTTTTCTGTCCAAATATTTCAACAGGGTGTGTAGCTCGTATTTGATACAAAATTTCCTGAAAAAATAAAGCACTGTTATTGGCAAAAAGGTGGAAAACATATCTAACAGCACATAAAGGTTCTTGTCCATAATAGGCTCTTTATCATAAAAAATTCCGCCTAAAAAGAACACGACACATTTATAGACTGTGAAATAGTAGAGCAAATAAATTAGCTTTTCCAAAAATGGACCTTCCAATAAAAAAGCAATAGCTAAAACACATACGCCTATTAGAGTCATAAAATAATAGTAGTATGGAATTGTTGGATGGCCTAGACCGTACTCAGGATAGTAATAAGTCAACCAGAAAACTACTATTGGAACAAAATAGTAAAAAATGGTATTAATGCCTTTCTTTCTGACGAATAGGACTTCCATCATATTAAGAAAGATTCCAACGTAGAATGCTTCACTTAAATAAATGTATATATCAAGTATTAGGCTCATTACATTAAAAACTCCTGTTTGTAAACTTTATGAAATCATGCTTTACTTCTTCAACACGATTACGGCTAATAGGAATCAGCTCTTTATTTGAAAGCTCTAAATTTGATTTTGTGATTGAAGAAATATATTTGTAGTTAACCAGATAGCTTCGATGGGGCTTGATAAATTCGTAAGAATGTAACAGCTCATGGATTTCTGAAAGGGAAATCTTGATTTCTGTCACATTAAGCTCTGTATGAATTAGACAGTTCTTGCCCTGGGCCTCTACATAAATGATTTTATTAACATCAAAGGAAAAAATATCCTTTGAACGAGGCTCGACGATTTGAATGTTTGACGGATTTCTTCGAGATAGCTCGATATTTAAGGCCTCGACCAAATCTGGAAGAAGACTGTCGTAATGACTTTTCCTAACAAACCTAAAGGGTTGAACCTCAAAGGTTGAGAACACTAATTCATCTTTATTGGAAATAAATACCACCAGTGAATCCTCGTTGGTTTCACGAATTTTTTTACAAATTGAAATACCGTCTATTTCAGGCATTTCAATATCCATAAAGACAATATCAAAATGATAGTGCTCATTAATCATGTCTAAGAGCTTATTTCCATCATAAAAAATATCAAATTCAATTTGTATATTGCGTTTGCCAAATTCGCTGGCAAGGGTTTTTTCTATATAAGATGCAATTTCTTTTTCATCTTCGCATATTGCTGCATGATACATAATTAGCTTCTCCTAAACAAAGTTATCCCCATTTTTGCACTCTCTTATTATATTTCATCTACGAAAAAATTGCTTAACATTTCGTTCCATATATTTACATTTCGTTCTCATTTCGTAAATCCAGTATACAACTTTGCTATACTCCAAAACATCAAAAACAAGAATTCAAGTTAGGAGATAGTCATATGGGCGAGGTTTTACTTGAAGTAAAAGGTATGTGCAAGAACTATGGACCCATCACAGCTCTTAAGAACGTAGATCTTAAGGTGTGTAGAGGCGAGGTTCATGGACTTGTTGGAGAAAATGGTAGTGGAAAGTCAACAATTACTTCCATTGCAGCAGGAATGCAGCCTAAAACATCAGGAGAAATGTTTTTCAAGGGAGAGCCTTGGAATCCTTCTTCAATGATTGAAGCGCAGCATAAAGGGCTTTCAATGATTCTTCAGGAAGCAAATACAATTCCAGGCTGTACTGTTGCGGAGAATATTTTCGCAGGAAAAGAAAATGAATATTCACGCTTTGGAATTGTTGATAAAAGGAGAATGAATAGGGATGCTGATGCAGTTTTAGATAAATTTGGAATCAAGCACATGCGAGGAAAAGACCCTATCGACAAATATGGTTTTGAAGATAGAAAGCTTATAGAAATCGCAAGAGCTGTTACTGATGAAACTGAGATGCTAGTAGTTGATGAAACTACAACAGCCCTTTCATTAGAAGGCCGTGAAATCCTATACAAAATAGTAGAGGACATGGTGGCAAGGGACAAGGCGGTAATCTTTATTTCTCACGATATGGATGAAATTTTGGATAAATGCAGTGTTCTTACAATCCTTAGAGATGGAGAAATTCGAGGTAGCATCACCAGCGAGGAAATCAAAAAAGCTGAAGCAGTGTCTACAATCCGTCAGTTAATGGTAGGACGTGATATAGGTGATAATTTGTTCCCAGCTGATATTGATAACAATTGCTCTGATGAGGTAGTCCTTGAGTTTACAAATGTAAGCGGACCTAATGTTTCTAATTTTTCTTTACAGCTACACAAGGGTGAGATAGTAGGTATCGGAGGCCTCTCGGGATGCGGAATGCACGAGGTTGGAAGAATGGCATTCGGTATGGAAGAGGTAGACAAAGGGCATGTTCGTTGTAATGGCTCAGAGGTTCTCTCAGCAAAGGATGCAGTAGCAAAGAAAATTGGTTATATCTCAAAGAACAGAGACTCGGAGGCAGTAATACTCCAAGGACCAATTGAAAACAATATAACACTTCCATCTATCAACGATTTGACAAAGGTTAGCTTCCTTTCACCAAGAAGACGCAAGGCTATGTCTGAAGAACAAATAAAGCTTTTGGAAATCAAATGCCAGAATGGAAAACAGTGGGTTAGTACATTATCTGGTGGTAATAAGCAAAAGGTATCATTTGCAAAATGGATAGCAAAGGGTTCTGAAATAATCATTATGGATTGCCCAACTCGTGGTGTTGATATCGGTGTAAAGCAATCCATGTATGAGTTGATAATTCGCATGAAAAAAGAAGGCAAAGCAATTCTCATGATAAGTGAAGAAATGTCAGAGCTTCTTGGAATGTCCGACAGACTTATCGTAATGAAGGACAGCAAAATATCTAAAGAATTCAGCAGGTCGGAAAATGTAACCGAAACCGACGTAATTGAGTACATGATTTAGGAGGGGCAGGATGTTGAAAAGTATAAATAAGGAATGGTTTTCAAATCACAGCTCTGACTTATTAAGCTACGGTGGTTTGGTCTTATGTATTATCGTATTTACGATATTGAGCGGGGGCAATCTTTTCAGCCCATACAATTTTAGAATTTTAATCCAGGCAGTATGTGTGTATGCAATCCTTTCTCTTGGAGCAATGTTTGTATATTCCATGGGCTACATGGATATCAGCGTTGGAGCCCAGGTTGGCGTTTACAGTATTTTGTTTATTTTAGTAGCTAATAAAACAGGCTCAATTTTACAGGCCTTTCTAGTAATACTGGGGTTGGCTCTTGTATGTGGGTTCATTAATGGATATGTGGCGGTAATGCTTGGTTTGCCATCAATTGTTACTTCGATTTTCTTGATGTCAATTTTTGGTGGTGTTCAAGCACTCATCATGGAAAAGCTGGCCCTCAACTCAGTATCAATTGAGGTGGATGTTTCAACCTTCAAAGAAACAAGCTTCATGATTGCCGTGATTATCGTTGTGGCTCTTGTAGCTATATATCTTTACTGCTACACACCACTTGGTGAGCTTACAAAATCAATCGGCGCAAATGAAAGAGCAACAGAGTTTTCTGGAATTGGAACAACAAAGTGGAAGGTATTAGCCTACGCATTTTTTGGAATAACTGTAGCCTTAGGAGCATTTATTTTAACAGCTCGTACAGGTGCCGCAGGAAAGGGAACTGGAAATGGATATGCAATGGATATCATGGTAGCGCTTCTTTTAGGAGGTATGCCACTTTCTGGTGGAATGCGTTCAAAGATTTCAAGCGCACTTATAGGTTCATTTACATATGTAATTTTATCTAACGGACTTATTTTATCCGGTGTAGATACAAAACTTGTATACATAATCAAAGCTATTGTGTTTATTGCAGTTATTTTGATCACATGCCGTAAAAAGGATGGAGTTTTACCAAGATAACCACCCGTAGGGGTTTTATAAGAAGGAGGAATAAAAATGATTAATTTCAAAAGAGTAGCAGCATTGGGGATTGCTGCAGTAATGAGCTTATCGGTATTTGTAGGATGCGGCTCGGGTTCAAAGAGTGCTTCTGGCAGCGGAAGCTCAAGCAGTACAGGTGTAGAAACACAGCATCACAAAATTGGTGTAGGTCTTTACACTGACTCAGGAAAAGGAGTAGATGCTATCAAAGCTTATCTTGCAGGTATTTCTGATGTAGTTGATTGCGAGTTTGTGTACACAACTCTTTCAACATATGATGAAGCAACAAACCTTACAGAGGTTCAGAACTTAATTTCTTCTGGTTGCGATGGTATCATCCTTACAGCAGATATGGGAACTACTTCTATTATCGAAGAGTGTGAAGCTGCTGGCGTATATGTAGCTGGATTCCTTTGCGATTACAATCAGTCAATGTTCGCAGCACATGAGCAGGTATTCGAAAATGAATACTTCCTTGGAACAGTATGTGATGGCTGGGCAGATGCATCACCATATGGCGAAATGGTTGCAGAGCAGGTAATCGAGAACGGATATAAATCAGTTGGTGTTGTAATTTTCCCTGACTATGCATATCCAAATCAGACAGAGTGTGCAAAGGTATTCACAGAAAAGATTGAAGAGTACAACGCAACAGTTGATGCTAGTGAGCAAATCGAAGTTAAGGAGCCAACAGTTCTAAACTTTGCTCCAATTGATGCAACATATTTCAGCGAGAACTCTGACATTGATTGTCTATTCTCAATTGCAGCAGGTTCATCATTCGTTTATCCACAGATGGTTGCAGCAGGCCGTACAGATATTGCTTTATACACAACAGGCTTTGAAGCAACAGAGGATGTAGAGAACTTTGGCTCAGCTGGAAACGGATGCTACAAGGGAACAATGTGCTCTGCTCCAGAAGCAATCGCATACCCACTTTGCTTACTTATTGACAAGTTAAACGGAACAGTTTATTCAGACCTTCCTGAGACAGAACGTGTTGACTGCCAGCCAATTATCATCCTTTCTGATGAGGATATGGAAAAGGTAAAGGCGAGCTCAATGTGCTACTCAGCAGATTATGCTGATGCACTTATCACAGGTGAGGATATTGTAAATATGTGCGCAAGCTACAATTCAGAAGCAACATATGCAAATCTTGTTGATAGCTTACAGCACCTTGGTGTAGATGATTTAAAGTAAATTAATAGCGCTGGGCTGATAGCAATATCGGCTCGGCAAATTTTGAAAATGTATTGGAGCAGCAATATGAAGACAAAAAATAAAGCGGTTGATTTTATAAAGAGATTTTTCCTGACTATACTATTTCCACTTATTATCTATGTCGTAATGTTCATTTTGACTAGAAGTAAAGGTATTACATATTATGGACTAACAGTGGATATGTGGCGAACTGTACTTGTGAATACTTCTATGACAGGTGTGGCTGCCCTAGCAATTTGGCTTCAGGTAAAGAATGGTAGATTTGATTTTTCGGGCGGAGCAACAATGGTCCTTGCAGCCATTCTTTCTGGAAATATTGTCATACAAAATAATTTAGGACCAATTGCCTATTTATTACTATGTATTTTATTTGGCGTAGTTTTATGTACATTTACTAGCTTAGTTTACATAATTGGTAGACTTCCAATTATGATATGTACTATTGGTGTAGCCCTATTATACGAGTCAATTACTTACCTTGTATTTGATGCTCAGGGACTCCAAATGATGAGTAATACAAAGCTTACTATTTTTGGTAGAATGCCATACATCTTGATTGTTTTAGCAGTAGCTGTTTTGGTATTCGTTGTATATTCGTACTTTACAATTTCAGGTAGCCGTTCAAAGCTTCTTGCCAACAATCAGCAAGCAGCAGTAAATATCGGCGTTAAAGAAAATATAAATGTAATTCAGACATTCATTGTATGTGGATTTTTGTTAGGCTGTGCAGCAGCTATTTATGGCTCTAATAACACTGTAGCACCACAATCAGGACTGTCCACATCAGAAACACTTTTTGCAAACATCATCCCAGCCTTCATGGGTGTATTTGTAGGTGCAGCATCTGTTGATGCAGTAGGTGTAGTTTTAGCAGCCTTTGGTATGGAAATTTTAAATTATGGCCTTAGCTGCTTAGGTTATGGAGCTGGTGGATGGCAGCAAATCATTGTTGGTTCATTTATGTTGCTGTTCTATTCCTTCACAGCACAGTGGCCACGAATTCAGGCAGCAAGAGCAAAAAAAGCAAGAATGGCTGAAAATTAAAAGGAGAACAACATGGTAGATTTAAAATCAAAACCATTTTATTTAGATGATGAACAGATTAAGTGGGTTAATGAAACACGTGATGCAATGACAGATCAGGAGAAGGCTGAACAGCTTTTCTGTCCACTTATGTTTTCAGATGATGAAAATGTATTAAAGGGAATAATTTCTTCTCACAATTTTGGAGCAGTAATGTTTAGAACCGGTGTAGCTAAAAAGGTTCAAAAGAATCTTAATGCTATGCAAGAAGTGGCTAAGGTTCCACTTCTCTTTGCGGCAAATTTGGAAGAGGGCGGTAATGGTGTTGCATTTGAAGGAACAAGCATGGGACGTCAGATGCTTGTTGCGGCAACAGATAAGGAAGAGCGAGCTTATCAGCTTGGGAAGATATGTGGTAGAGAAGGAGGAGCATTAGGATTTAACTGGTCATTTGCACCAGTGCTCGATATCGATAAAAACTATCACAACCCTATTACTAATGTTCGTACATACGGTAGTGATTATGAGCGAGTAATTCGCATGGGAAAGAATTATATCAAGGGTCTTACTGAAGAAGGTCTGGCACCTTGCATTAAGCATTTCCCAGGAGATGGTGTTGATGAGAGAGATCAGCATCTTCTCACTTCCATCAACGATTTGAGTATCGAGGAGTGGGAGAACAGCTACGGAAAGATTTATCGCACTATGATTGAAGAGGGGGCACTTACAGCCATGATTGGCCACATCGCCATGCCAGCAATGGAGGAGGCTGTTTCAGGAAAGCCTTGCAATGAGGTTATCCCAGCATCTCTTTCAAAGAACATTATGACAGGCTACCTTCGTGAGAAGCTTGGTTTCAACGGACTTGTATCAACAGATGCATCTCCAATGGTTGGCTTCCTTTCAAACAGCACACGTCGTGAAGGTGTTCCAGGCTGTATTGAAAACGGAGCTGATATGCTTCTTTTCAACAAGGATGTTGATGAAGACATTATGTATATGGTAGAAGGAATCAAGAATGGTCTTCTTAGTCGAGAGCGTTTGGATGATGCCGTTACTCGAATCCTTGCAACAAAGGCAGCCCTTGGCCTCCACGAGAAGAAGGCTGATGGCACAATCTACAGAAAGCCTGAAGAGGCAAAATGTGTAGGCTGCGAGGAGCACATGACCTGGGCAAAAGAGGTTGCAGACGAGGGAATTACCATCGTTAAGAATATGGAGAACACACTTCCGCTTACACCAGCAAAATATAAAAAGATTCTTCTTGAAATTCTCGGTGAGGGAGACAACGAGGCTGTTAAGAAGCAGGTTGTGGACCGCCTTGAAAAGGAAGGCTTTGAGGTTACACTTTACGTTCCTGAAACACCAGAGACAATCTTCCTTGATGGAAGTGTTGAAGGCTTCAAGAAGAAGTACGATTTGGTACTTTATGTCAGCAACGTAGAAACTGCTTCAAATAAGACAGTTGCACGTATCAACTGGCACACACTGTTTGGAGCGGGCAACAACCTTCCTTGGTTCGTCCGCGAGGTTCCAACAGTATTCGTGAGCCTTGGAAATCCATACCACTTACTTGATGTGCCAATGATGAAGACCTTCATCAACAGCTACTCAAACGTACCACACGTTATTGATGCCACAATGGACAAGCTTTTTGGAAAGAGTCAGTTCAAGGGCACATCACCAATAGATGCATTCTGCGGAAGATGGGATACTAAATTATGATAATTACTAATCTTAAAATCAACGGCATCACATATCCAGTCGGCTTCGCCTTTCCGAGGCTTTCTGTCAGCTGGAAGGTGACCGACACACAATCCAAAATACAGTCTAAAGCCAGAATCACGTTGGCATTAGATGAAGGCTTTTCACATATCATCCGTTCAGTAGAGGACAGTAATCTGTCCTCTACTGGCACTTTAATTGATGTGGATTTAAAGCCATATACCAGATATTTCTACAAGGTAGAGGTCTGGGGAGATGGGGTCGATTATGCTGAAAGTGAAGTAGCATATTTTGAAACTGGCAAGATGAATGAGCCTTGGAACGCAGACTTTATCGGCACTCAGGAGGGAGAGGACTTTCATCCTGTTTTTGTAAAGAAGTTTGCCCGTCCATCTGGAGTAACCCGTGGCCGTATCTATATCACAGGCCTTGGCTTATATGAAGCCTATCTCAATGGAAAGAGAATAGGCGAGGACTATCTTGCTCCATTTATAAATGACTACAGAGAGGCAGTTCATTACCAGACCTACGATATTACAGAACTTCTTGATGATGAAAATGAAATTCGTATATACGTAGGAAATGGATTCTATAAAGGGCGCTTTGGTTACGATGGTCACGTATCATACTTTGGAGATAAGTTTGGCACCATAGCCGAAATCCATATGTGGGACGAGGGAAATGATCATATCGTAAATACGGATTCATCATGGATGTATCAGGGCAGTGATATAGCTGTATCAGATATCTATGATGGAGAGTTAATTGATAGAACCCTCTGGAAGGATAAGGATAATTCTCTGAAGCCAGTGCAGGTTTTAGAATTTGATAAGTCAAAGCTTGTGGAGCGCTACAGCGTCACTGTAAAGGTTAAGGAGACACTTCCTGTAAAGGAAATTATCAAGACTCCTGCAGGGGAGACAATTCTTGATTTTGGTCAGAACTTTGCCGGCTTTGTATGCTTCAAGGCTAATCTTCCAGCAGGCACAAAGGTGGTTTTAGACTTTGGTGAAATCCTTCAGGAAGGCAATTTCTACAACGATAACTATCGTACTGCAAAGTCTCAGTTCGCTTATGTTTCTGATGGTAGAAGTGAGGAGGTAAGACCACATTTTACTTATTTCGGATTCAGATATGTGAGAGTAACTGGCTGGCCTGGAGAGGTTAAAGCCTCTGATTTTACAGGCAACGCAGTATATTCTGATTTAGATAAAACTATTGATTTTGAAAGCTCAAATGAGAAGCTTAATCGCTTGTATTTGAACTGTCTCTGGGGACAGCGCTCGAACTTCATCGACAATCCAACTGATTGCCCTCAGCGAGATGAGCGACTTGGTTGGACTGGAGATGCCCAGGTTTTCGCACCCACAGCCAGTTTCAATATGGATACAAGAGCCTTCTACCGCAAGTTCTTAAGAGAACTTCGTGTGGAGCAGCTTAAGAATAATGGAGCAATTCCTCATTATGTTCCTAACAACAGTCCAATGTGCGGAAGTAGTGTGTGGGGAGATGCAGCCACATTTATCCCTATGGCTCTTTACGATTACTTTGGTGATGAGGCGGAACTTGCCGACAACTATCCTCTTATGAAGGATTGGGTTGAGTTTATCATACGCGGTGATAAGGATCACGGCGATAAGCACCTTTGGAATTTCGGATTCCACTTTGGTGACTGGCTGGCGCAGGACGGTGTCACAGCCCAGAGTATGAAGGGTGGAACCGACGACCACTATGTGGCATCAGTTTACTATTATGCTTCAGTGAAAAAGGTTGCCAAGGCAGCATCCATTATCGGAAAGGCTGATGAGGCAGCTGAGTATGAGGCACTGGCAGGCAAGATTCGAGAGGCTATTTTAGATGAGTTCTTCTCTAACAATGGACGTCTTTGTATCGACACACAGACAGGCTATTTAATCTCTCTCAAGTTTGATATTTACAGAGACAGAGAGAGACTTTTGGAGGGCTTTAGAACGCGCCTTAAGAAGGACTGCTACAAAATCAAGGGAGGTTTTGTAGGTGCGCCAATTATGTGTCAGACTCTGGCTGCCAACGGCATGGAAGATATTGCCTACTATATTCTTTTCCAGGAGGGCTTCCCGAGCTGGATGCATTGCATCAACCTTGGCGCTACAACCATTTGGGAGAGATGGAATTCTGTTTTAGATGATGGAAGAATCAGCGGAACAGATATGAATTCCCTTAATCATTATGCCTACGGTTCTGTAATGGAATATGTATACAGAAGCATAGCTGGAATAAATGAGACTGAACCAGGATTTAAGTCAGTAAGATTTGTTCCTACCTTGAATTCAAAGCTCAAGAATGTGAAGTGCTCTTATGATTCTGTCAGCGGTAAATATGTTTCAGATTGGTCTATCAATGATGACGGCACAGTGACAGTTCATTTTGAAATTCCATTTAACTGCACAGCTGTTGCAGTTTTACCAGGCACAGATGGAAGAGAAGTTAAACTTGAGGCTGGAGTCTTTGAAGAGACCTATACACCTAATGTAGATTACAGAGCCCGCTACACCTTCGCTTCACGCTTGGAAGAAATGAAGGACGACGCTGAAGCAATCGCCATCCTTGGACAGGACCTTCCAATCGTAGCAAGTCTTATCGCAGGTGGCGACGCAGAAACCCTCAGCATGAGTCTTGAGGAACTGCAATTTATGTTCTTCTTTGGATTAAATCCACAGATGGTCCAGGAGGGAACGAAGAGGCTTCTGGAGCTTAAAGCATAAAAAATGTCGGGTTCCCGTAAAGATTTTTCATTAAAAACAATTCATTTCTTAAATAAAATAATCAAAAAAATAAAATGAGGTGTAATATGAAAGCCATTATTTTTGATCTAGACGGTGTTATCTGCTTCACCGACAAATACCATTACCATGCTTGGAAGCAGCTTGCCGACAAGCTTGGAATCTACTTTGATGCGGAAATCAACAACAGACTCCGCGGTGTAAGCCGTATGGACAGTCTTGAGATTATCCTTGAGAAAAGTACAAAGCAGTACTCACAGGAAGAAAAGGATGCATTTGCTGAAGAAAAAAATGAAGTGTACAAAAATCTTTTGCAGCAAATGTCTACAGCTGATTTATCAGATGAGGTAAGAGGTACCTTAAATGAATTGAGAAACCGTGGCTACAAGCTTGCCATTGGATCATCTAGCAAGAATACAAAGAGGATTTTAAAACAAATCGGCTTGGATGGATTCTTTGATGCCATTAGCGATGGAACAAATATCTCAAAGTCTAAGCCAAATCCAGAGGTGTTCCTTAAGGCTGCAGAATTCGTTGATGAAGATCCTGCAGATTGCCTTGTAGTTGAAGATGCTGAGGCTGGCATCGAGGCAGCCTTCCGCGGCGGCTTCAAGAGTGCAGGCATCGGGGAAGCACATAATCATCCTCAGGTAACATATAAACTTGAAAAGTTCAGCGATTTGCTAAGAGTATTGCGGAATTGAAGAAAGTAAGATAAATAATAAGCACAAGGGTTGTTAATAACAATCTCTTGTGCTTATTTTGCTGAAACATCGAATTGAAAGTGTGTAATATACAACTTTTTGTCTTTTTTATCCTGAATTGTTAGAATATTATTAGTTCATAAGAACATACAAACAGGAGGAGAAGAGATGAAAAAGTTTAAAGTGGTAGGTGAGGAATCTTCATTCAAGAAACCAGAAAAAAGCTTTTGGAAAATCATTAGTACGGCGCTATTGATTTTCGTTTTAGTTATCTGCTTATTCAGGTGTTTCTATACAGTAAACGAACAGAAGAATGCGGTGGTTACCCAGTTCGGAAAGATTGTAAAGGTAAACACAGCAGGACTTTATTTCAAAGCGCCGTGGCAGTCGGTGAAAAAGGTGGACATGACCACCCATGGAACAGGAATCGGTTATGTGGTTGAAGAGGGACAAAATATCACGGATGCTGATAATGGCATTATGATTACCTCGGATTTCAACCTTCTGAATATAGATTTGTATTTGGAATACCGAGTATCAAATCCAGTGGCATATCTTTACAATTCAGAGGTGCCGGAGGACATTCTTTCAAATATAGCTATGGCAAATATCCGTACAGTGGTTTCGAATTATACTGTTGATGAAGCCATGACTACTAGCAAGAGCCAGATTCAGGCGGACATTAAGGAGGCTATGATAAAGGAGCTGGAAAGCAGAGATGTAGGACTTACAGTTGTAAATATCACAATTCAGGATTCAGCTCCACCAACAGAAGATATTATTGCTGCATTTAAATCTGTTGAGACAGCAAAGCAGGGTGCCGATACTGCAAAGAATAATGCGCTCCAATATCAGAACCAGCAAATACCTGAAGCAGAGGCAAAGGCTGATGCTGTAATTCAGCAGGCAAATGCTACAAAGGCAGCGCGTATTGCCGAGGCCGAAGGTCAGGTGGCAAGATTTAATCAGACCTATGCAGAGTACCAGAAATATCCTCTAGTAACAAAGCGACGTATGTTCTACGAGAAGATGGAAAAAATACTTCCTGATTTGAAAGTTATTATTACTGATGGGAAGACTCAGACAATGTATCCATTAGATAGCTTTAACAGTTCAGGAACAGCAACAAGTTCATCTTCAAGTGAAACAGCAAGCGAGAATTAGCGGAGGTGCGTATGGGAAAATCAGCAAAAAAAGAGATTATAGCTATAATATGTTTAGTCATCGCTGCAATCTTTTTGATGATGACTACATATACAGTTCATCAAAATGAATCGGCAATTATCATCCGATTAGGAAAGATTCGTTCTGTAGAATCAAATCCTGGCATTCATTTACACGTGCCATTTATTGAAAGCACTACAATGGTTTATACAGGTGACATTTTATATGATATCCCAACTTCGGATGTCATCACATCAGACAAGAAATCTATGATAGCTGATGACTATGTGGTTTGGTCAATCACTGATCCAAAGAAATACTACCAGACTCTAGGTGCAATCAGAGGACGTGCTGAAGAAAGAATTGAGGCTGCCGTTTACAACGCTACAAAAAATACCATTTCTTCAATGACTCAGGATCAGATTATTGCAGCACGAGGAAACACACTTACAAATCTGATTACAGAGGCTTCAAATTCAGATATCACTCAGTATGGAATTAATATTGAGATAGCTGAGATTAAGGCATTGGATTTACCAGATGACAATAAGGAAGCTGTCTATGAGCGTATGATTTCGGAACGAAATAATATAGCTGCCGGATACACGGCAAAGGGACAGGCGGAAGCACAAAAGATTCGCAACGAGACAGACAAAGAGGTAAATATCACAATTGCAAATGCCGAAGCAGAGGCTGCAAAGATTGAGGCAGAGGGCGAAGCTGAGTACATGAGAATCCTCTCTGATGCCTACAATGACGAAGGAAAGGCTGACTTTTATAACTTTATCCGTGGTCTTGATTCATTAGATGCTATGGCAGGAGAAAACAAAACTGTAATCCTGGACAAGGACTCAGAACTAGCAAAATTGCTATATGGCTTAAAGTAAGCTCTGTCTTATAACAGTAAATAAATAGTTGTACTATGTCTTTTGATGATAGATGATTTTTCACATTTATATGCTACACTCAACAAAATAGGTGGATTATTTCCTTCGTTAGATACACTGATTTGGAGGTTGCGATGAGCCGAAACTATTACGAGAGTGAGCATGGTGGAAAAATACCAGTTGGTTTGCCAGGCGGATTTTTCATATACGAAGCCGATGGTGACGAAAAGGTCATTTATGCTGAGACAAATGTGGTGGAGATGTTTGGGTGTGAATCCTTTGAGGAGTTCCTTGAGTACATAGGAGGAACATTTAAAGGAATGGTGCATCCTGACGATTTGGACAAAATACAGAATCAGATTGAGGCTCAGACAATCTATGCAGAGAAGCTTCATGATTACGTGCGCTATCGTATAATTACCAAGACTGGAGAGATAAAATACATAGAGGATTTCGGTCATTTGTTGCATTGGGATGATGGAACGCGGTTTTACTATGTTTTCATCGTGGATGTTAATCAAAATGATTATGCGAATCCTTCTAGAAATTCCTATGCAGAGGAAGAGATTTTGGCAAACTCCAGAGGTGTGGATGAACTGACTGGCTTGTTCAATATGTCCATGTTTTTCAATAAAGTGCAATCCCTCATGTCTGCTTCAGATATGGCAAGAAAAGACATATCTTTTATCCACTTTGATATTCCAAATTTCAAGCTTTACAATGAGCGACAGGGCTTCTCGTTAGGTGATGAGCTTTTAAAGAATTTAGGAGATACGATTCAGGCTGAGTTTGATGGTGGAGTTGTTGCAAGATTCTCAAATGACCATTTTGTAGTATTTAGTACCTTCCCAAGAGATGAGGTTATTGAGAAGGTCAACACCGTATATAAAAAGATGCTCCTGACTGAAGACATGAGTAAGAAGGTGAAAATTAAGGCTGGAATTTATTTTATGGAAGACCATCAGGTTGAGATAGGTTTGGCCTGTGACCATGCTAGATTGGCTTGCAATCATATAAAGAAACGTCATGATATTTTCTACTGTGTTTACGATGATATTATTCGTGATGATTTAAGGCGGCAGCAATTTGTTGTAGACCATATTGATGATGCAATTGCTAATGATTATCTGAAGGTATTTTATCAACCGATTGTAAGGGTTGCCACAGATGAGATTTGTGGTTATGAAGCTCTGGTCAGATGGATTGACCCTGAAAACGGAATGCTTCCTCCGGGATATTTCATAGAGACTTTGGAAGCCTTTCATCTGATTCATTTTGTGGATGAATATGTGGTAAAAAGAGTATGCCAGGATTATGCCAAGATGTTAGCAGACGGTGAAATTATGGTGCCGATTTCTGTAAATATATCACGATTAGATTTTGAGGTTTGTGATGTATTTAAGATGCTTAGTGATTATTGCGAGATTTATGGTGTGCCTCGTGAAATGATTGAGGTGGAAATTACTGAAAGCGCATTCAATGATAATACTGGTCTAATAAAGGAAGAGACTAAGCGAATTCGTGACCAGGGGTATGAGATCTGGATTGATGATTTTGGAAGCGGATATTCTTCTTTGAACACCATAGCAGAGTATGAATTCGATGTGTTAAAACTAGATATGATTTTTCTGAAAAATGCTGGAAAGAACCCTAAAACTAAGCCTCTTATGAAAAACATTATCTCTACCACAAAGGAGCTTGGAATCAGTCCACTTTGCGAAGGCGTGGAAAACGAGGAGCACTATCAGTTCCTAAAGGAGATTGGTTGCGACAGAGCTCAGGGCTATTACATTGGCAAGCCAATGCCTTTGAATGAGATGTTGGACGAAATGTATGCTAAAGGAATGCAGTGGGAGTTCATTCCTGATATTTAAAATTCACACAATGCTAGTCTCTGTTTTTTCTGTGGGGTGTGATAAAATGGAAACATCGATTGAAAAGCGAGGCATAATACATGAACATTTTTGATATTATTGGTCCAGTAATGGTTGGACCATCCAGCTCCCATACTGCAGGCGCTGTCAAAATTGGCAATGTTTGCAATAGGTTGATGGGTGAAAAAATCCTTAGTGCTGACATTCTGCTACACGGTTCCTTTGCAAAGACTGGAAAGGGACATGGTACAGACAAGGCTCTTGTGGCAGGGTTAATTGGAATGGCTGTTGATGACATTAGAATACCAGAGAGTTTTGAGATAGCTCAGGCACAGGGATTTTCTTTTAACATTGGAACGACTGATTTAGGAGATGCTCATCCTAATTCTGTGAAAATAATAATGCATGGCGAAAGCGGTGCTGATGTTGAGGTGATTGCGTCCTCCCTTGGTGGAGGGCGCATTGATGTGTGTGGGCTTGATGGAGTTTCCGTGAGCTTCTCTGGTGAAAGTCCTACACTCATTGTCCACAACGTAGATCAGCCAGGTTATATCACAGAGGTTACCAGACTCTTGGGACTTCAGGGAATTAATATTGCTACCATGCAGTTGTATCGTAAGCAAAGGGGCGGAGAAGCCGTCATGGTTATTGAGTGCGACGATGAAATTTTACCAGCTACGGTAGAAAAACTTAGGGCTTTGGAGGGAATAATGAAGATTTCTTATTATTCCCCAAACTAGCCTATAAATACTGGGTTTATGACAAGTATTAAAAACTAATTTAATTATAACGGGATATTATGGGAGGGATTAAATGGAACTTAAAGAAATAAAAATAACTGAGGTAGGAAGCGTAAAAATTGGCCAGGTGGAAGATTTGGAGGCAATGACTGGTGTCACAGTCATTGTTGCCCCAGATGGAGCGCCTACTGGACTTGATATTAGAGGTGGTGGACCTGCCAGCAGAGAGTCTGGTCTCATGGATCCACTTGCAGCCGCAGAAGTGGTACATGCAGTAGTGCTGGGTGGCGGCTCTGCTTTTGGATTGGATGCTGCCGGAGGAGTTATGCAATATTTGGCTGAGCATGGAATGGGTTTTCCTGTTGGAGATGTGCGAGTACCTCTGGTTTGCCAGTCAGATATTTTCGATTTAGGCATAGGTCGAAACGATGTTTATCCCGATAAGAAGATGGGCTATCAGGCTGCGGAGAAAGCATTTGAAGGAGCATGCGGAAATTATCAGGATGGTGTTAAGGGCTGCGGCGCTGGTGCTACAGTTGGTAAAATGCTTGGACCTGACAGATGCACGAAGACCGGTGTAGGAAGCTTTGCCGTACAGCTTGGAGAACTGAAGGTGGGTGCTATTGTGTGCACCAATGCTATTGGAGATGTCTATGACTATGAGACAGCTGAGAGAATAGCAGGAGTTTTGAATGAGGATGGAACAGGTTTGAATGATGTATCCTGCGAGGAGCTTTTATACGACCTGTATTTAAATCCACCAGCAGCAACCATGCCTGAAAATACAACTATCGGTATCATCATCACAAATGCGGCACTAGACAAAACCAAGCTATGCAAGGTGGCAGGCATGGCTCACGATGGCTATGCCCGATGCATTCGTCCGGTACATACATCCATGGATGGAGATAGTATTTATGCCATGTCCGTAGGTTCTGTGGCAGCAAATACAGATGTGGTAGGCACTCTGGCAAATCACGTTATGTGTGAGGCTATAAAAAGAAGTGCCAGCCAGAAAGGTTAATTATGTTTGAAGCATTAGAGAATATATGTAAGCAAGAGGAAGAATCTGGCGTGCCTTTTTGGAAGCTGGTTCAGCAGGATGACTGCAATGAAAGAGCAGTTTCAAAGGAAGAATCCTTTCAGGCTATGAAAAAAATGTATCTTGCTATGAAAGAATCAGCGTTGGATTATGATAAAAATATCAAAAGCAACAGCGGATTAGTTGGAGGTGAGGCAGGTCTCCTCAGAGCTTATTTTGATCAGGGAAATTCACTGGTTGGAGATTTCACGGGAAGGGTGATGGAGTTAGCTCTGAGAGTGGCAGAGGGGAATGCCTGTATGAAACGAATAGTTGCTGCTCCAACGGCTGGCTCCTGCGGAGTAGTTCCGGCTGTGTTTATTTCTACCCAGGAAAAGCTGAAGCTCACAGACGAAAAAATGACTGAGGCACTTTATGTGGCAGCAGGTGTTGGAGCGGTTATTGCAAGCCGCGCATCCTTGGCTGGAGCAGAGGGAGGATGTCAGGCTGAGATTGGTGCGGCATCTTCTATGGCTGCCGCAGGTCTGGTTTATTTGCTCGGGGGTGATGGAAGAAAGAGTGCCAACGGAGCTGCACTTGCAATGAAGAATTTACTTGGACTAGCTTGTGACCCAGTAGCGGGGCTTGTGGAGGTTCCATGTGTAAAGCGCAATGTGTGCGGAGCCATGAATGCAGTGACTTCAGCGGAGCTTACCATGGCGGGAATCGAGAGCAGAATACCTGCAGATGAGGTGTTTGATGCCATGAATTCTATCGGCAAAAATATGAATCCAAATATAAAGGAAACAGGTACCGGAGGAGTGGCGGCTACTCCTACAGGTGAAAGAATAAAAGAGAGCATTTGAAGAAAATCGAAACAAGTGATAAACTAGTGCCATTAGAGAAAGATATCGGAGAGTAATACAAAATGGTAAAACACATAATTATTTGGAAGCTGCAGGATAAGTGCTTTGGACCAAACCTTGAGACTATCAAAGCAAGCATGAAGAACCGTCTCGAGGATATGAATGGCCAGATTCCAGGACTTATGAGCATGGAAGTTCACGCTGACTGCATGAGTTCTTCTAATGGTGACGTGGTTTTAGAGGCAGTTTTTGAGAGCGAGGAGGACGTTAAGGCTTACAAGAAAAACGAGCTTCGTTTGGCTGTAACCAAGGACGTGGTTGTGCCTTTCGTTGATGAAACTACTCACGTGGAATTTGCGATTTAGTTTAATGGAAGCAATAATAAAAGATACACTGGAAAAACTGCAGTCAATTCATGAGAAGGCAGCTATTCTTGCTGCCCAGGAAACAGTTCCTGGTCCCCTAAAAAATGAATTCAAAATCAAGACAGAGCAGTATGAGAGCATGTTTGCTGACTTGGAAATGATGAAGTCTCTGGCTGAAAAGCCAGAGACTATTAATAATGTCCTGGAACAGGAAATGAATGTCCTTAAAACTAGAATTAAGTGGGAGCTTGATATAGTTAAGAGGATGAGGGGGTAAAAAAGTTGGAACCGGTAGATTCTGGTGTTTTGCAAATAATTAAAAATGGGTTTAATTAATCGGCGAAGTTTTTGGGAGCACATACAATAGAATTCGTTATAAAATGGGCTGATTTTCACAGAATGGATATATTTTTTTAGTACTATGTCATAGTCACTAGAAAAGTTTTAGAAAATGGGTTGACAGAATGAAGCAAATGAAACACAATCTGAAGACCAGACCAGACCAGACCAGACCAGACCAGACCAGACCAGACCAGACCAGACCAGACCA
>JAEEGL016390758.1_pt1 | contig 54914 bp, 48 predicted proteins | sample 9134231 | NCBI WGS metagenome assembly JAEEGL01 (sample SAMN16246548, study PRJNA631951) | gut metagenome | biome: gut microbiome; feature: rumen; material: fiber-attached | host: Bos | place: Iran: Karaj | collected 2018-10
ATTAAATGTTACACCTGATTTTGTAAATGTATTTCTATATAAATTTGTGGTTAGATCCTTAGTTACTCCTTGAGTACTCATTGATCCTGTTCCACCATTTGCATTATATGTAATATTATATTTTACAGTACTTTTATCCATAATGTAATTTTTTACCATAACATAATCTAATGGTTTTACATTTCCATTATTATCCATATCTGCTGCTTTTAAGATTGTGTTATCTTTAATAATTGTTGATTTCATTATATGATTCTTAATTACTACATAATCAAGTGGTGTAATTTTTCCATCTCCATTTGTATCTCCCATTATAACAACTGTTGGACTTAATACTACTTCTCCATTTGACTTTATCTGTATCTTATCTCCTGTAAGTATATTTCCACTTGTTTTAGCTTTATTATTTTTATCAGTTACTACTGTTGTATATTTCGAATCTAATCCTAAATCAAATGTTGATACGCTTCTTTCTTCTTCTATTCCCATTAAATAATTATTATCTATACTAAATCCTGTTTCTTCTCTTAATTTTACACTTTCTACCTTATATAGTTTACTTTCTATAACATATGAATCAGTATTTTTAATCATACTAAAAAATAATATACTTAATATTAAAATTAATACTAAAAATACTTTCTTCATATATTACTCTCCTACAATAAAATCGTATCACTTTTTCGAAATTTAATCAATTGTGCGATATCTTTTTTACATAATAAAAGTACTAATAATTTAGTACTCTTCTACGTATTCTCCATCCAATGAAAAACTTTTAGTATCTGTTATTTTAACATTAACTATTTTACCAATTAATGATTTATCTCCTACTATATTAACAAGTTTCATATTTTCAGTATATCCACATACTTTATTTTTATCTTTTTCACTTTCTGAAATTACTAAACATTTAACTATTGTGTTTAACATCTTTTTATTTGCTTCATTACTATATTTATTAATTATTTCATTTAATCTATGAAGTCTGTCCATTTTGACTTCTTCTGGTATTGCATCTTTCATTAATGCTGCTGGAGTATTTTCACGTGGTGAATATGCAAATGTAAATGCACCGTCGAATTTACATTCGTTTACAACTTTTAAAGTCTCGTTAAAGTCTTCTTCAGTTTCACCTGGAAATCCCACTATAATATCAGTAGTAACACTAGAGTCTTTTACTTTTTCTCTTATTTGTTTATAAAGTTTTAAGTACTCTTCACTTGTATATCTTCTATTCATAAGTTTTAGAATTTTATTACTTCCTGATTGTAGAGGTAAATGAATATATGGCATTATATTATCATATTTAGCAATAACATCGACCATTTCATCTGTAAAATCCCATGGATGAGATGTTACAAATCTAAGTCTTTCAATTCCTGTTTCTGCTACATCTTTTAATAAATTAGCAAGAGTATAATTATCATATATATCTTTACCATAAGCATTAACATTTTGACCTAGTAATGTAACTTCTTTATATCCATCTTTAACTAATTGTTTTACTTCATTAATTATATCTTCGTGATGTCTACTTCTTTGAGTACCACGAGTATATGGAACTATACAATATGTACAAAACTTATCACATCCATATATTATGTCTACCCATGCACTATATTTACTGTCTCTTACAACAGGAACATTTTCTACTACATCACCCTCATAACTCAACACTTCAATTTGTCTATTATTTGTATCGATTTTTTCTTTTAGAACTTTTAACAAATTATCTAAATTATGAGTACCAACTACAAAATCTATTTGTTTGTATTTATCTAATATTTCTTTAATTACAACTTCTTCTTGAGCCATACATCCACATAATCCGATTATAAGATTTTTATTTGATTGTTTCATATGTTTTAGTACACCTAAAAATCCAAAAACCTTATCATGAGCATTTTCTCTAATTGCACAAGTGTTTAATATAATAACATCTGCATCATTTATATCTTCAGCGCTTTTAAATCCAACTGAACTTAACATACCTTTTATTTTCTCTGAATCATGTTCATTCATTTGGCATCCATAAGTTCTAACATAAAATTTTTTGTTTTCACCAAAATTATTAAAATCAACATTATATTCTGTATATTTAACTTCATTTTTGTTTCTTTTTTTTGCATCTAACATATTAGGTATTTTCATTACATCACCTCATTTGCAATATAAATTATATATTAATAATTATTTTTTTTCAATATAAAAACTAGTTTGCATAGAAACTAGTTTAATCAGTTATATTATTTGATAATAAGTAATTAGAAACTCTTCTAAAGTTATCATCATATGGATATATATATTGTCCATACTTAATCCACATTGAAGACCAACTATCTCCTTCAACAATTGATTTCTTGACCAATTCATTCTTTAATAAGTCATTATTTTTCTGTTTTTCTAGATCAACACATTTTTCTTCATCATATATTTTACATTGAATATCACATTCTAATTTATCACACTGATATGCAAATAAAGCTTCTTTTGTTTTATGTTCATCAAATTCTAAAAATAACTTTTCTATTTCTTCTCCACTTTTTAATTTCTTTAATATTTTGTGAACTGCTTCATGCTCCATTTTTTCTTTTTCTTCTTTTGTGATTTGAAATTGAGTAATATCCCCTATAACTGTTTCTCCAAGTTCATGAATTGCAAGCATGAAAATAACTTTCTTAATATCAATATCATATTCAAATTCTGAGTACATCACTAATGCGAGTTGCTGAACTCCATAAACATGTTCTGCAATACTCTCAATTCTATCTCTTTCAACATCCCAAAGTTTCCAACCAGTTCTTATAATATTTTTTAGTTTATTGCATAACAAATAATATTCAATTACATTTTTTTCTTTTGACATATTTACCTCTTTATATAAAATAAACTAAAATAGTAAATAAAATAGTAATAAAGCCACAAACCATTCCATTTTTCATTGCATATTCTAATTTTTTATCACTAAACATAACTAATTTATATGTTAATATTCCAACTAAACAAAAACCAAATAAATAGCCCAATGCAAAAAATATTAATAACATTAAATAATTTGTCTCTATATTTTTCATATTTACTTCCTATTAGTATTTTAACATAATTAAAAAAAGATTTAAATATTAATTTAAATCTTTAAGTTCAAATATTATATCTCTAAGTTCTGTTGCTCTTTCAAAATCTAATCTTGCTGCTGCTTCTTTCATTTCCGTTTCTAATCTAGATATCATATTATTCATTTCTCTCTTAGAATATTGTTTTTTATCTATCTTTTCTTCTTCAACTTCGTTTGTTATTGCATCAGAAATTGACTTAATAATAGTCTTTGGAATAATATTATTATCTTTATTATACTTTTCTTGGATTGCTCTTCTTCTTTCAGTTTCATCAATTGCTATCTTCATAGCATCGCTTATATAGTCAGCATACATTATTACTTTACCATTTGCATTACGTGCCGCTCTTCCTATAGTTTGAATTAAACTTCTATCGCTTCTTAAGAATCCTTGTTTGTCAGCATCCATTATACATATTAAAGATACTTCTGGTATATCTAATCCTTCTCTTAATAGATTTATACCAACTATAATATCTATCTTTCCCATTCTTAAATTACGTATTATATTTAATCTTTCTAAAGTTTTAATTTCATTATGCAAATAAGTAACTTTATATCCTAATTCCTTTAAATATGCTGTTAATTCTTCACTCATTCTAATTGTTAATGTAGTAATTAATACTCTTTCATTTGCTTCTATTCTTTTGTTTATTTCTTCTATAATATTATCTATTTGATTTTTAGTACTTCTAACTTCTATAAGTGGATCTAATAACCCTGTTGGTCTAATTATTTGTTCTACAGGTTTATCGCAAAGTGATAATTCATAATCCCCTGGTGTTGCAGATACATAAATAGTTTGATTTAGTTTACTTCTAAATTCCTCAAATGTAAGTGGTCTATTATCCATTGCAGATGGTAATCTAAAGCCATAATCAACTAAAGTTTGTTTTCTCATATGATCACCATTATACATACCTCTTACCTGAGGTAAAGTCACATGACTTTCATCAACAATAAGTAAAAAATCTTTAGGAAAGAAATCAATCAATGTAGTTGGAGTTTCACCCTTATCCCTTAATGATAAATGTCTACTATAGTTTTCTATTCCATGACAGAAACCTGTTTCTTTTAACATTTCTAAATCGTACATAGTTCTTTCTTTAAGCCTTTGTTCCTCTAAAAGTTTTCCTTCACTATGCAATTCTTTTAATCTATCTTCTAATTCGCTTTCAATTCTTTTAATTGCTTTTTGTAGTTTTTCATCACTGGTAACAAATAAACTTGCTGGAAAAATACTAATGGTTTTAACATTTGAAATTGTTTTACCTGTTAATGGCTCAAATAAACTAATTTTATCTATTTCCTCACCAAATAGTTCTATTCTAATACCACTTTTCTTTTCACCAACAGGAATTAATTCTATAGTATCTCCTTTTACTCTAAATGTTCCTCTCTTAAAATCAAGTTCATTTCTTTCATATTGCATACCAACTAGTTTTTCTAATATAACATCTCTATCTATATTATCTTTAACACTTAAATTAAGCATTTTATTAATATATTCATCTTTTTCACCAATATTATATATACAAGAGACACTAGATACAATTATTGTGTCTTCTCTATTAATAATAGCTGAACAAGCAGCATGTCTAAGTTCATCAATTTCATCATTTATTGATGAATCTTTTTCAATATATAAATCTTTACTTGGAACATATGCTTCAGGCTGATAATAATCATAATAACTAACAAAATATTCTACTTTATTTTCTGGAAACAATTCTTTAAATTCGGCATAAAGTTGTCCTGCTAAAGTTTTATTATGTGCTAAAACTAAAGTGGGTTTATTTACTTTTGCAATTACATTTGCCATAGTAAACGTTTTACCAGTACCAGTGGCGCCTAACAGCACTTGATCTTTCTTGCCATTTTCTATTCCCTGTACAAGTTTATCAATTGCTTGAGGTTGATCACCATTTGGAGTATATTTACTAACTAACTTAAACATTTAATCATCTCCATAATTCAAACATATTTTATCATTTTAAATAGTATAAAACAAGAATACATAAATAAAAGTAGATATTACTATCTACTTCCACTTTTTAATTTTACAATTTCTAGAAATTGCAATTAACAATTTTAATATTCAGATTATTTACAAGTAAAGCTTTCTGCTTCAGCCATTTTTACGAAATCATCTTTAGTTTTACCAACCATAGAATCATCATTGTCAAGTCCAGCCATACCCTTAACTGTAATCTTAGATCCAGAGCAATCAACAGTAATACCCTTATCAGGATCTTCCATTAATTTAATTAATGAACAATAACTAGTAGCAGTTTCTTTATCATCAAAAGTATATACTAAAGCAACATCTGTAATTTTATCATCAGCATCTAAATTAGCAGTTACTTCAGCTTTAACATTGATTCCACCTTCTGAATAAGATCCAGTACATGTAACTTTTTTACCACCGCAACCAGTTAGTACTACTAAAAGTAAAGCGCAAACTCCAACAGTTAATAACTTCTTCATTCTAATCCTCCTTTTCTTTATTTTACCATTTATATTTTTATTTATCAATAAATTTTTTCACAAATAATTCACATTACTACCACTTGCTAGTTTCATTCGTATAATTGTATGCAGAGCTTAATATTACCTTATATTGATTAAAATCTATTTTATAATAACTTGTATAACAAGTACTCTCAGCAGTTTCTGAAGGTCTAACCCCACTATTGAATGTACTTGAAGCACCCACAAGTTCACCATCTTTATATAGAAGGCAACTAAAACTAATTGAATCTATTACTTCACTAGCTGTATTTTTAAACTTAATTAATATATTATTATAGTCATCTGCTTCAGCTGATGTATGTTTTATATCATTAAACATAATATATTCAGAATTTACTTTGTTTGCTTCATATTCAAGAGCATAACTTGCATATTTTACTGTTGAAGACAAATTTAATGATATAGCGAATTCATGATTTGCTAATACTATTTTTGATGAACTTATATAATCAATAACATATCCGTCCTTATCATAAAGTATTAATTCTGCTTTATAATCAACTGGAACTGAATTATTGTTCTTACCATATATTTGTAACTCACCAGAATCTAAAATCTCATTATCATGGAAGAAAATTTGAATTATATCTATTTTATTTGTCAAATCATCACTTTTCTTCTTTGAAACTTTTAAATTTTTAACATCTACTTTAACATAAGTAATATCATATGTAGTAGGATTATTTTGATCATCTAGTACATTTCCATTTTGATTACCATTATCATTTGTTGAATTATTATTAGTAGTCTTTCCACTATTTAATTTAATACAAACACCAATTAATACTCCTAATATAACAACCATTAATGAAATTATTACTATTTTTACACTTTTACTCATTTTTAATCACCAACCTTTATAAAATTTGAAGAATATTTATATCCATTAATATCATAGATAGTAAATACACAATAATAATTACCCTCATCATCTAATGATGACCATTTAAATTCGATCTCATTTGGTTTCTTTTCGTATCCATACGTTACTGGTGCACTTTCCCAGTCACTTGTATAGTTTCCTTTACTATCGACCATTTTATATTCATATAAGAACAATTGCATTCTTTCCATATCTTTTAAATTAATTAATGTACCATCAGCAAGTTCATTTCTACTATCTAATTTAGCAAATGAAATCTTAGGCTTCCCTGCTTCATCATATAAATATAACGTTACTCTTTTTATCCATGAATCAAGTCCATCAGTAACCTTTTCATCATCGTCATATACTAACGCTGCAGTAGTGATTTCTCTCGTTCCACTTTTATCTCTACTTATTGTTAATATATAACCAGAGTCATCTCCATCAACTATTTTTATGAGTTTATTATTAATATTTGAACTTAATACTCCATCTTTCATAGTTACTTCATCACTTGAATAAAGTGGAGCATAATATCCTGCATGACTATCATCTTTTTTAAATAGCATTATAACTGCATGACTATAAGAAGCAGCTTGTTCATCTGTTAACTTAAATGTTATCTCTCCATCTTCAGATACATTTGAATCATTTTTCATTAAACTAAATGCTTGGCTCTTTTGTTTACTCTTAATCTCATTAAATGTATTAATAAATGTCCTATAACCACTTAAACTATTAATACCATTATATACATTAAGAAATCTCTTTTTAGCAACTTCTTCTCCATTATATGGAAAATATATTGATAAACCATGTGAGGTGCTATTATTTGTATGATTAAATATTACAGTATCTTCAATAGCTTTCAGAAGAGCATCAGCTGAAGAAGGATCTAAATGTTTAGTATTATTAACTAAATCATATAAATCTACCATATCATATGATTTAACTGAGTCTCCATATTGAAATAAATTAGAACGAGTTCTAGCTAATGTTGCATAATTAGTATCAACATTAATTTTACTAAAATAATCATTTATTTTTTCATTTAAACTATCTATTTTAGACAAATCTGTTATAGCATATGTTACAGTCGCTGTATTTGAAAAAGTAATTTCATCAATTTGATTTTGATAACTATTAATGAATTTCTTACCATATTCTATTCCACTGTCATTGGCTTTTACCTCATTTAAGAAGTTAAGTACACTTGATAGTGGTGAACCATATGTTACTTCCTCTGATGCCACCATATAATTTGCAAATTTTGAAAGTGCAGTAGCAACCTCAACAGTACCATTTAAGCATGTTCTAAACACTATAGTTTGTAATTTATTATTTTCATTAAATGGACTATTTGAAAGTGCAGTTACTATATCAACCAATGATAAATTATCATTAGTAAAATCATCATATATTGCTCCATCTACTGCTCCTCCATGATCGAAAAATAATAAATTATAACTATCTGCTTTATAATTGTTATATCCATAATTTAAAAATTCAGTTAAAGTATTTGGATCTCCCATATTCTTCTTTGAATATGTTTCTATTTTTTCAAAACCATTTTCCTTTAAAAGATATATAGCATTTTCATCATTTTTTATAAAATTATGCCATTTTCTAGTCCCACCTGTATACATCAAAATATGTACATTATCTAAATCAATCTGACTTGGAATAATTGAATTAATCTCTGCAGTAACTATTCTAGCTTCTGATTCAAGATTACTACCATCAATATACATCATTATTGTTTTACTATTTCCTGCACTAACACTGTTTTTATTTCTTCCTAATGCAACATATAACACAAGCCCTAATAATAATAAAAGCATAACGATTATTATTACTTTTTGGCCTGTAGATAACCCCTTATTTTTAATATTTGGATTATTATAATTATAACCATTATAATTCATATTATTATTTACATCATAATTCATAATATACCTCTCTATTCTACTTGATTATACCATATATTTTTTCATATTAAAATATTTAATTAAAAAATGGAATATTACTAATTCCATTTTTCACTTTCTTGTGTATAATTATAAGATTCACTTAATATTACTTCATAATTATCAAATTCTATTTCGCCTTTGTTATAACAAGTAGTTTGAGATGTTTCGCCTACTTTAGCAGCTGATATAAATGTTTTTAAAACACCAACAACATTATTATTCTTATATAATACGCATGTATATCTCAACATATCTACATCTATCTCATTGTTATTTTTATAATCAATTAATATGGATTTATTCCCTAACTTATGTGTAGTTTCAATATTATCTAAGAAAATATAATATGATTTTGATGGACTAATTTTATATTTAATCGAATAATCATAATAATCTTTTGAACTATATGCTAATATTGATAAACCAAATTCAGTACCTGGAAATACATCTATTCTATCTGATTTGTAATCCACTATGTTTCCAAGTTCATCATAAAAATTTAATTCGGCCTTTATTTCCACTGCCACGTCATTATTGTTTTTTCCATATACTTGCAATTCCTTACCAGTCCCAGAATCTTTTATTAATGAATTCTCATAATAAAAATATTTAATAATCTGTACATTTTTTGCATAATCATTTTCTTCTTCAATAATTTCTTTTAATTTTGATACATCTATTGTTGGATTTTTTACTTTTTCATGACCATCTGGAGTTAAAGGCATAGTGTTTTTATCGTTATATATTTTTATACCAACAATAACACCAGCGGTTACAAATAATACACATACTACTATTATTGCTATTTTCTTAAACATATCTTTTTTCATTTTTTACCTCCCTATTTTAGTTAAATCTGAATCATAATGATTATTATTAATGTCATATATTGTAAACGCATAATAATAATTTCCAGCATCATCTAGTGATGACCATTTTAATTGTAGTTCATCCATTTTAGATTGATGAAAATATGATATAGGAGCAGTTTCATAATTACTCGTATATTTTCCATCTGCATCCACCATTTTTACTGGTCCAACAGGCAAATCAATTTCCTCTATTTCATCCAAATCTATCATTATACCATTCGCCAATTTACTTCTGCTATTTAGAATTGCATAAGAAATTATTGGTTCATCATTTGAATTTTCAAAATATACATTTGCTGATTTATAGTGAGTATCCATATCACTAGAATATTTCTTATCATCATCAACTAATCTAGCAGCAGAATATCTTTTTGCTTGACCACCTCTTATATCTTCGGTAACTCTTATATATGTTTCTTTTCCTTCTTTATCTATTGCTTTTATAAATTTATTATTTATTTCCGCATTCAAATATCCATCAGAATCTAACTTTACATCATTAGTCGCATATAAGTAATAATAATATCCTTCATGCTCTTCATCTTTTTTAACAACTGTGAATATAGCACTACTAAATACATCTATTTGTTCTTGTGTTAATTTTAATTTTACATTTTCATTTCCTTCTACTTCAGAATCATTTTCAGAAATATTAAATGCAAAACTCTTTTGACTGCCTTTCATATCATTAAATTTCCTTATAAAATTTCCATAATCACTTAAACTTACTACATTATTATATACAGGCACAAATCTTCCAGCATTATATGGGAAATATATTGATAACCCATGTGAACTATCAAGATTAGTATAATTATAAACGACTGTTTCACTTAACGCTTCAGAGAATTTATTATATGCATCAGCATTAATATCCTTAATATTATAAATTAAATCATATAAATCCACCATATCATAAGCTGGTTCTTCACTACCAGCATATTGAAATATCTTTGATCGTATCTTTGCTATTTTAGTATAATTAGCACTAAGATTTATACTTTTAAAAAAGTTGTTAACGCTTTCATTCAATTTATCTATTTTTGACAAATCAGTTACTGCATAAGTAATCGTAAGACTACCCCATAAGTCGATTTCATCTACTTGGTTTTTATAGCTATCAATAAACTTTTGTCCAAACTCTATTCCTGTATCACTTGGAACAACATCATTTAAAAATCCTAAAACATTATATCCTTTTCTTCCATATGTTATTTCTTCAGATGCTATCATATATTCTACATACTTTGAAAAAACATTAGCAACTTCAAGAGTACCATTTAAGCAAGTTCTAAAATTTACTGTTTGTAATTTATTTTTTTCATTAAACGGACTATTTCTTAAAGCTGTTGAAAGATCAGCCAATGTCAAATTATCATTTGTAAATTCATCATAAATAGCTCCATCGACAGCTCCTCCATGATCAAAGAAAATCAAATTGTAACTATCAGTTTTATAATTATTATATCCATAATTTAAAAATTCAGTTAAAGTATCTGGATTTCCCATATTCTTTTTAGGATATGTTTCTACCTTCTCAAATCCATCGTCAGTAAGTTTATAAATTGCATTTTCATCATTCTTAACAAAATTATGCCATTCTTTAGTTCCACCAGTATAAACTAATATATTTGTTTTGGTTAAATCAATCTTTTTAGGATCCAATGATTCCAATTCTGAAGTGGCAATTGCTCCAGCGGACTCTAAATCATTACCATCTAAAAAAATCATTACTGTTCTAGTATTTAAACTTCCTTTACCCCAAAATATGCTTCCTTTTCTTAGATATACTGCAATCAATAATAATATCAAGAATACTAACATTAAACTAATAATTATTATTTTCTGTCCTTTTGATAATCCCTCATCATTAGAAACATAGTTATTATTATAGTTTATATAATTGGTATTATAGTTCATACTAATGTCTCCTTACTATAAATAATTATATCATAAATATATATTATATAGAATAGTCTTTTAAAAAAGTGTAAATAAAAACCGATAAATTTCTTTATCGGTTTAACTATCATAATTATTATTAGTCTACTGCTTCTGGAATAGTTTCATCTATTGGTGTTCCTGGTAATTCTTCATCGATTGAATCATCTGGTAAATCAACATCAATTGCTTCTCCGTTAATCATACCTGGATATTGTTTTTTTATTACTTTAATATTAAAATCATTTGTTTTAATAGGTTTTTTTGAACCTACAAATCCAGCAACCCCATCATATTTTGCACTATCAGCCATTTTTCCTAAATCAGTATAAACTTGGCTATCTGATTTAGTTCCCATATTATATACTTCGAATGCTACAGAATTACTACTATCTATAGAAGTGAATAGTTTCTTTCCTTTTATTGTTTCACCATCTTCTTCTACTTCAAAAGATAGTACTACCCATTTCCTTCCGCCATATGTTTCTTCAGTTACTGCTAAAATTCCTTCTTCTCCTAAGAATTCATCTTTTGCATCTGCAATTTCATCGTATGAATATCCTTCAATAATAGTTACAACAGCTATTACTTTATTAGTTTTATCAACTACAGCATTATATTCTTCACCATCATCAGTTTCAAATTTCTGATTAGTATATCCACTAGGAACACTAAAAGTATAATTATCTACTTTAATACTATTACTTGCTACGTTACCTCCTGGATTTTCTGAGTTATTTTCTCCTGAATTCTCTGAGTTATTTCCACTTGGTGTTGTACCACCAGTATTTTTATCTCCTGTAAAGAATAACATATAAACAACTACACCAACAATTGCTACAGCTAAAACTCCCAATATTGCATAGAAAGCTCCATTACTTTTCTTTTGTTGTGGCATTGGATTACCATAATTTGGTTGAGCCTCTGGATATGCGCTTGGCATTGGTTGTTGAGCATACATATTTGGTTGACCCATTTGCATTCCACCATTCATTGGTGCAGCAGGTTGTACAGGTGTTGGTGCTGGTTGAGCATCAATTGATTGTACAGGTGCTGGTGCAGGCATTGGTTGTACAGGTGCTGCATTCATTGGCGCAGCTGGTTGTACAGGTGCTGGTGCAGGCACTGGTTGTACAGGTGCAACTTGAACTTCAGGTTGAAGTGGTTGAACTTGTGGTGCCCCAAAAACAAGAACGTCATCGTTACTTGCTGGTTGATTATTGACATTCATAGATTGCATATTTTGATTACTTACTGGTGTTCCGCACGCACTACAGATTGTAGAACCTGGTGCTAGAACATTTCCACATTTTGAACAATTCATATTATTTCCTTCCCTTCTTTATAATTAATTGATATCCTTCTGTGCTATCTATCATAAAAATTATATCACTAATCATTAAAATTTAGCAACCTTTTTTACATCATTTAACACATTTTTAAAAAAAAGCATATAAAAAGACTTCAAAATGAAGTCATATTTAATGTTTTTTAGAATATTCCAAAATAAAATAATAAGACTAAAACGATAACTCCAGGTAATCCGAATATTCCTACTACTAAAGCTGTTAAGAAATTAATTGGAATGTTTGGAATGCCAATTGAGCCACCAAACTTATTTACTAGCCATAATATTAATATACCTATTACAATATTTAATAATAATTCACCCAAAGTTTTATAAGATATGTTGAAAACATATTTAAGAACTAATAATAATACTGCAGCAACTAATATTATATACAAATATTTATACATTAAACCTACCTCCTAATTTAATTTTACTATTAGAATGAATTTTTTACAATATTATTTTTTTTCTTCTATATATTTTTCATTTACACTATTATCAATTTCTTTACTGATTGCATCCTCATCTATAATTAAATCATAATCATCTTCATTGTTAGAAACAGGTATTCTTATTTTAGTATCTCCAACCATTTCAATTCCAAGTTCTTTTGAAATGGTATATTTGATTTTAGATCCTTCACTTGATACATCAATACAAGTGGGGTTTTTAAGACTACGAACTATAACATCATATTCATCACTTATATCTCTATCTTCTTTGACTTTAACTCTTACTTTTTCAGTATATGTAACCTTATCACTTACTACATCTGTTTTAGTATTGTTATCATAACTATACCAAATATTTATATCATAATTACCATTTATTCTAATATATTCTCCATCTTTTCTACCTTCTATTTTATGATTAATTACCCAACATCCTAAAATTGTATCCACATCATATGTTGCATTTAACTCATAGTCATTTTGAAAAGATTTTTTTCCTTTTCCAATAATAGTCTTGGTCACTATTTCTTTATAATTATTAAACATAGGCATTTACCCTCCTATAATAAAATATGCTAATTGAAAAATAATGTTTAAAAATATTTCAAATATGATATTATTATAATGAAAGGAGTGTTAAATGAAAAAAAGTATTATAGGAATATCAACACTAACATTGACAGTTCTTTATGGACTGTTAGCAGCAATAATTATTCTAGCGTTTTTAGTCACTGGAGGAGATGTATTAGTTGGAATACTAATCAGTTTAGTTGTATTAGTACTTCAATTCTTTATATCACCTTGGCTAACTGACTTGTCAATGAGATGGCTTTACAGAGCTAAATTTGGAGAAGCAATCCCCGATTATTTACAAAAGTTTATTGAAGAACAATGTAGACTAAATAATGTTACATATCCACGTATTGCAATTATCCATGATGGAGCGCCTAATGCATTTACATATGGTAGAACAAAAAAAGATGCAAGACTAGTTCTTACTGAAGGAATATTTAATTTACTTTCAGAAGATGAAGTAAAAGCAGTAGTAGCTCATGAAATTGGACATATAGTTCATTATGATATGATATTCATGACTGCAGCTCAAGCTGTACCTTTAATTCTTTATGCAATATATGAAATAACAGCTGGAAGAAGATCAAGCAGAAGCGATAAAGATGATAATAAAGCTGCAATTATCGGATACGTAGCTTATATTCTATATTTAATTAGTCAATATATAATATTATATTTATCAAGAACACGTGAATACTTTGCAGATTCATTCTCAATAGAAGCAACTAAAAATCCAAATTCATTGGCAGAAGCCCTTGTTAAAATTGGATTTGGATTAAGTACATCAAGCAATGCTAAATCAACAAGTAATGCCCTTGGTATATTTGATGTAAAATCATCAAAATCAATGGTTATATCTTGTATGAAAGATGGAAAGGTTGATAAAGGCAGAATTAAAAATGCTATGAAATGGGAGATGTGGAACCCATGGGCAAAATGGTTCGAATTTAATTCAACACATCCACTTATTTCAAAAAGATTATTAGCAATCACAAAACGTTCAAAAGAATATAATCAAGAACCATATGTAGTATTTGATTTAAAGAAAACAGAATCATATGTAGATGACTTTCTACTTGAAATATTACTCGTATTTGCACCAATTATTTTATTAATCGCAACAGGAGTAATAATATTAGTAATGGAAGAATTTAACAAATTAATATTATGTGGTGGATTATTCTTATCATTATTCACATTATATTTAAGATTTGTAAGATCTCATAGAAATAGTGATTATAAAGCTACAAATGTTAGTGAATTATTAAGTGAAGTTAAGGTTTCACATGTCACATCAATTCCTTGCACTTTAGAAGGTAATATTATCGGACGTGGAAATCCAGGATGTATTTTTAATGAAGATTTTGTTATAAAAGATGAAACAGGAATTATATTCTTAGATTACAATCAACCATTAAATATCGCAAATAAAATATTTGCCCTATTTAGATCAGAAAAGTACTTTAATAAGAATATTAAAGTTACTGGTTGGTATAGAAGAAGCCCTGTACCTTATGTAGAAATTAAAACATATGAGGTCGATGGAAAAGTTAAGAAAATTTGGACTTATCCATTAAGTAAAGCATTATATATAATTGGATTTATAGCTTTAGCTATAATTGCTATTATATAATAATAAACCAATTAAAATGAAAGCAAACATATAAATTACGTTTGCTTTTGTTTTTAATAATAATTATTATTTATTAACTACCCCAAGTAATACATCCATTACTTACGTTACTTGTATTATCTTTAACACATGTTACATCAGGGTCCCATCCCCATATATCTTCAGTGTATGTATCAAAATCACTAGATGATGATTTCCCTTGTATTGTTACTGAAGTTAATTGATTTCCTGTGAATGCACCACTTGCACATCTCGTCATATTATGATTTGCTTGCCAACATGTTTGACCTTCTAAAACTCTTACACTACTTGGAATTGTTACTGAAGTTAAACTGTTAGATGAAAATGAATTGTATTTTATTGTTGTAACACCAGATCCAATTGTTAATGAAGATATATTGTTTGTTGTAAATGCACTGTCATTTATTCGTGTAACAGTGTTAGGTATTACTACTGAAGTTAATGCTTTAGATTCAAATGCATAACTACCTATTTCAGTAACAGTTAGTCCATTTATAGTCGATGGAATTACTATATCTTTTGGACCAGTAGTAATAATGTTTACATTACTTAATCCGTAATTTGAATAATTTGCAGAAGATATATGTGTATCCATTAAATCTTGTTCTATTGTATAACTTTCACCACTATCTTTATCACAATAGTTTATCGCATCTTGTTCTTCATATCCCATTTCATTTATCATAAAATTCTTGCATGTATTCATATTTATATTATATGTTACTCCGGTTGCCTCACTATTGTATCCGGTTATTTTTACAGTTCCAGTATTTACAACATTACTTATACCATAATTTGCATAATCTCTAGGACTTATATCACCAGAATTTATATCCAATTCTATTTCAGAATTACAGTACTCAGAGGCTATGCGTTTCGGATTATTTTCTTCAACATAACTAATACATGTTGGTATGTCAATATCATATGTAACTGAACTTTTAATTACATTATATGTAAAATAAGATTCATCCGTAGCTGAAGAATTTGATCCTGAATTACCACTCTGTGATGAACTAGTTGCAGTGCATATATTATCGACTATATTTGAATCAAGTTCTACCCCATTTCCATTTTCAACCATTATTTCATCTATCTTTAAATCATTTCCAGTTTTAATATAACTATAAGAACCATTAGATGCTTTTATGCTTTTTATTTTTCCATCTGCACCCACTTCTATATAATATTTAAAATTAGAGTCTCCTGTTATTTCAAGTCTTTTAACAGTAGCTCCATTAACACTATCACATCCATTAGTATATACTACTTTTCCTCCTGAATTAAGTGATAAACTGTCATTAACGAATTGTTGTTGTGCTGTTCTATATGCACCTTTTACCTCATTTTGAAAAGTATTAACTTTACTCTGTTTAAACATTCTAAGTACTGCTGGTAAAGCCATTATTACTAATATTGCTAATATTGCTATTACAGCAAGTAACTCTACCAATGTAAATCCTTTTTTCTTCATTTGATATACCTCTTTTCTACTCTATTTAAATAATAACACATTTAAAATTTTTATTAAATATATGTTTTTATTTTTTACATGCTTTTTATATTATTAAGTTACTTTATTAATCAAAAATGAACAATTAATTATTATTTGAGTCTATTATTTATTTTTATATAATAATTCATCATCAAAAGTTAATTATTATTAATTTGACTTATTATTTTGAAATAGTAATATTACATTTGAAGCATTTAGTCTGGGTGTCTACCACATAATTTCAGGGGGGTCTGAAAGGAAGTGGTTTGATGATGAATAAATATACTTGTCTTGTTAAACTTGCTAATCGTTTCATTATTACTCTAGTAATTATCTTAATAGCTATTATAGTTATTAAGACTATATGAAAAAGAAAGACACTTAAAGATATAGATTTATTCTATAAGCTTTAGTGCCTTTCTTTGTCAAAACACAAAGGTAGTCATTCGTTATTAAATGCTTCCTTCATTTAATATTATACTATTTTTAATATAAATTACAACTTGTTTAAATTAATAATAACTATTTCACTATGTCCTTCAGTTCTAACGGGTATTGCCCACCCCGCTATTCCAGATGTAACTATGCCGGTAAAATTATTTATTTCTTTTTTACCATAAATTAAATCAGATGTTTTTAATGCTTTAGATATTAATCCTATTGGAAATATTTGACCATCGTGCGTATGACCTGATAATTCCAAATCAATGCCATTTTCTTCATTAATTTTATAATCTTTAGGAATATGATCAACAATAATTGTATACCTATTTTTATCAACTTCTTTTAACAAATCATTTATTTCTTTTCTGACATCAAATCCTCTACCAATCAATGTCAGGTCATCATTGATTAAATAAATGGATTCTTCTAATATCATAATATTACTACTTTTAATAGTTTCCTTTAATTCATCATATGTGTAAGTCTTATTAAAAGAATAATTATTTTTATCATGATTTCCATATACATAAAATACACCATATTTGGTTTTAATACTTCCAAGTGTGTTGTATGCATATATCATCTGTTCTTTACTTGTTCTTTCATCTGTTATATCTCCTGCTAAAACTACAAAATCAAGATTCAATTTGCTTATTTTATCGCATTCTCTTTTTAAATCTTCATCAGTCAAACTAACCCCATAATGAAGATCTGATATTAAAGCAATTTTATAATTATTGTTTAATTTGTCACTTTTTAAATTATATTCTTTAATATGAATATTTGTCATATTAAAAACACCATATAAAGTAAAAAGAAAACTACACACTACTGGTAAAAAAATAAAATATTTATTCCACACTTTATATTTTTTCAAAAATATATTTAATAAATAATAAATTAACCCAAATAATACTACATAAACATTAAATATAGCAAATACACTAGTTATTCTATTTAAATATAGTAGTACAAAAGAACCATAAAAAATTATTATAGAAATAACCAAAATTATATATTTTACATATTTCTTTTTATTTAAGTCAAAATATTTTATTAAGTCAAACAAATATTTATAAAACATTAACATTAAACAAAATAATATAATAAATATAACTGTAAGTAGTGCATATATCATATTATCACTCCTATAAAATTATACCATTCAAAAGTATATATGGTCAACTAATGATAATACTAATAATATGAATATAATTGATAAATTAAAATCAAAAAAAGAATATACTCCTGATCTTCAAATAAAAGAAGTATCTTTTAATTTAAATAAAATTTATATTATCAATTTACAAACCGTTTCTGATTCATCTGAAACAAATAAATATGTACTTGATTATTTATCCAAAAGAAGTTTATTAAAAAATGAAATAATATCATCTTTAAAAAATGATATTTTTAATTATATACCATCAGTTAGTTTCATAGAAATAAAAGAAAAAAATATAATGAATTATCTATTTAATGGATTTACTATTCTAATATATAAAAATGAAATAATCGCAATGGAAACAAGAGCCAAATTAGATAGATCAATATCAGAGCCAACAAGTGAACCAACTGTTAAAGGCCCAAAAGATTCTTTTAATGAAAATTACAATATGAATATAGGCTTAATAAGAAGACGAGTTAAATCAGAACATTTATACATAAAAGAATTAATTCTTGGAACAAAAACCAATACAAAAGTAAGTATTATTTATATGAATGATATAGTTGATAATGAATTACTTAATGATGTGGTAAACAAAATCTCATCAATTAAAACTGATAAATTATTAGATACTTATTATATAAAAGAACTAATCAAAAATGAAAATAATACAATTATACCAACAATTAAATCCACAGAAAAACCAGATACAATAGCCAAATGCTTAACTGAAGGCAAAATATGTATATTATCTGAAAATTCAAATAATGTTCTAATTATACCCACTTTTTTTGTAGATTATTTTTATAATAATGAAGATAATTACCAAAAGAAAGTATTTGCTGGATTTGTTAAAACAATTAGATTCATTGCATTATTAATAACAATCTTTGCACCATCAATTTATTTGTCTTTAATAACTTATGATCAACAAATGCTACCCACTAATTTATTAATCAATTTTTCTCTTCAACGTTCAGGTGTTCCCTTTCCTGCCTTAATCGAAGCTTTTCTACTTATGTTTACGTTTGAACTTTTATACGAAGCAGATGCATTAACACCTACCACTAGAGGAACTTCACTTTCAATCTTAGGAGCACTAGTATTAGGAGATGCAGCAGTAAAGGCAGGAATTGTATCCCCAATCATGGTAATAGTTGTTGCTATCACAGCAATATCATCAATTTTCTTTTCATATCAAGACTTTCAATCATATATTAGGCTCTATAGATATTCACTAATGATATTGTCATGCTTTTTTGGACTAATTGGAAATTTATTTGGATTCTTATTTATATTAACTAAAATATGTAGTATCAAATCATTTAATAGACCATATGTTATTTCATTTAATACAAATAAAAGCCGAAAAAGTCTAATAAAAAAAGGAATAATGCCACAAAATACTAATAAGGGTGAAATATGAAAAAAGCATTTATTCTATTTTGTATTATTTTGATGTTAAGCGGATGTTATGATTACGTAGAAATAGATGATCTAGTTATTATTTCTGGAATGTTGATAGACTATGATGATAATAAATATGAAATAACAAGTCAAGTAATAGAAAATGATGGTGAAACAAAAATAAAAGTGTTTACTACTACTTGTGACTCAATTGATAAATGTATATATGAAATATCAAAACTATCAAACAAAGATATATTCATATCTCATTTAAAAACAATAATATTAACAAAAAATACAATAACAAGTAATGTAGACTATTATGATTATTTTTTAAGAGAACCAAAATCTAAAATGAATTTTAATGTTTATTATGTTGATGATGAATATAAAGATGAAATATTAAATATGTATAAAGAAAACAATGGAAGTGCATTTTATATAAAAGATTTAATAGAATTTAATAACAAAATATTTTCCTCATCTACTCCTTTATCTTTCTTAGATTTAATATATAAAAAAGTTGAATATGGAATAGAACCAATATATCCAAATTTAAAAATTAAAAATAATAATAATGAAAAAATAATATATTTAGAAAATATAGTTACTTTTAATGATAAAAAAGAAATGATTACATTAGATGACAAAGAAGGAATTTTTTATAATATATTAACTAATAAACTAAACAAATCACTAATAACTATTCCTTGTGACAAAAACTTTTTTTCAATTGAAATAATTAATTCAAAAACTAAATTTAATTGGGACAATGTATTCAATATCAATATATCTATAGAAGGAAAACTAAGTACATATACATGTCAATATAATTTAGATGATCCAAATACCATTAAAAAATTAAGCACTCTTACAAGTGAATATGTAAATGATAATATAAATAAAATAATTGAAATAGAAAAAGAAAATAACATTGATTTTATAGGTATAGGTAACTATATATATAAACATAATAAAAATTATTTTGATTTTAAAAATAATGATTGGTATGAAGAATTAGAAAATATAAAGTTTAATATTAAAACAAATACAATTATTAATGCAATTGGAGAGATAAGAAAATGAAAGAAAAAATAAATAGTTTTAGTTACTCTACTCTTTTAATATCATTATGTTGCGCACCATTCTATGGAATATTTAGTTCATACATTATTAATACTTCAAAAAACACTTCGTTGTTATCTATATTTATAGGTTTTTTAATTGCACTCATTCTTTCTAAAATAATATTTTCTTTTTTTAACAAAAAAGAAGAATTAGATCATACAAATAAAATAAAATATTTATTTCCAAAACTATCTGTATTTATAAATATTATCTTAATACTATGCTCAATGTTTGGATATACTTTAATAACTTATAGACTAACTACTTTTCTATCAGAACAATATTTAATTGAAACTCCTAGATACATAATATCACTATTAATTTTAGTATTAACTTATTACACAACGTCTAAAGGAATGGAAACTATTATTAGAGTATCAGTTATTACGTTTTTTATATCTTCAGCAATATTTATATTTGATTTTACTAGTTTAGTAGGACAAATAAATATTCAAAACTATTTACCTTTAATAGATACAAATATTAAAAGCATATTAACATCGGCAATTATATTTGCTTTCTATTTTGCTATGCCAATAGCGTATTTAAATGTAATGCCAATATCTAGAATAAAAGATAAAAATAAATTAAATAAATACTATTATCTTATGATTATATATGCTTTTATAATAATATTTATATCAGTTTTTACAGTGATAGGAGTTAATGGTATTAAAGTAACAGAATTATTTGACTATCCTATTTATTCTACTCTAAAAAGAATAAAATTATTTTCAGCATTAGACTCACTAGAAAATATTAGTTATGCAGCATGGTTTTTATTTATTATTAACATTTCAAATGTTATGCTTATATACACATTTACTTCATTAAAAGAAACATTTAACTTAAACAAAAAAAATAGCAAAATATTTAATATTGCTATAATGATAATTTGCTTTTCAATACCAAATTTTATATTTTCAAAAAATAATTTTAATGAATCTTTTTCTTATATATATATACCAATGATTTTTTTAGGATTAACTTTATTAATTATTATTTTATCATTAATAAAATATAAATTTAAGCAAAAAAAAGAAACTATTTCTAGTTCTTAAAATGAATCTATGTTTACTTTAACTTTTTTGCTTCCATCATTGTAAGCTTTTGCTTGAATTAAAGTTTTAATACTTGTAGCAATTTTACCTTTTTTACCAATAACTCTACCCATATCAGATTCAGAAACTAATATTTCAATAGTAGTGTCATCTTCACTTTCAAATTGTTGAACCTTTACTAAATCTGGTTCTTTTACAAGTTTTTTTACTATTAATTCAGAAAATTCAACTAAACTCATTATTTACTTTTTTTAGAATTATGGAATTCTTCCATAACACCTACTTCACTTAAAATATTTCTTGCAGTATCTGTAGGTTGTGCTCCCTTTCCTAACCAATTTAAAGCAGCTTCTTTATTAACATTAAATTTTTCTGCTTCAAGTGGCATATAAGTTCCTATAGATTCAATAACATTACCATCTCTTTTAGCTCTTGAATCAGCTACAACTAAACGGTAAAAAGGTCTTTTTTTAGCACCCATTCTTTTAAGTCTAATTTTAACAGCCATTCTTTTCCTCCTTAACGTTAAATAATATACAATAAAAATAATAATATGTCAACCTTTTTTGGTTAACATATTATTATTATTAATTACTTTTAAATTCCACTAACTTATTTTTCTTAACTAAATAAGATTTATTCGCTAACTTTAACATTGGCACGTCATCTAAAGAATCACTATATGCATTATTAACTTTAATATCTGGAAATTCTTCCATTAGTCTTTTTACTTTCTCTTCTCCACTACAATTCTTTCCTAATATTTTGCCCTTTTCATTTGTAGTAGTAGCAATAATGTTTTTAATATTTAATTTTTTACAAAACTTTTCAATCCATATATTATACGATGCACTTATTACTACATCATCATCTTTATGATTTTCACGATACCATGATTTAATATTATGAATTTTTTTATCAACAAATTTATCTAAATAACTATCTAAATCTTTTATTTTAAATAGAAATGACAACATATGTTCTTTAACTTCTTCAAATGAGATTTTCTTGCTTTTATATTTTATATAACAAACAATAACACTAAATAAAGATTTTAAAACTATAATTGGATGACGAAAAAAAGAATATAGAATTAGATCTACATTTGTGTCTCCATTATATATAGTATTATCAAAATCATATATATTCATTTTTTCACCCATTAAAGTATACCACTTATTTGTGAAATTTAATACTATAATTTATTTTTACTTAATACATTTGTCAACTAATAACTATGAAAATTATACTTCCATTAATATATGTCAAAATCTATATAGTAATTTGAATAATCATTTGGGTCTAACAATAAATCAACTGTACCATCATCTCTACCTAAAGCATTTAAATATTTAGGCTCACTTTCGAAATTTTTTGTTACGCCTTTCTCTACTTCATATATTACTTGTATTTTATAAATTGTACGTGGACCTTTTATTCTTTTATCAACAGGTTTTATCTTATATGTTAAGTTCTTAATTAAGATACCGTTTTTAGATAATTCTTTTGCTTTTTTAATATTCTTATTTACAGGTCCCATAATATTATTAGCTTCTCTAAATATACGAAATGTACATATTAAAGCAAGAATTATAAATATGGCTAAAAATACAAGTGAAAAGATTATTTCTTCATTAGTTTCATAACCTCCTATAGTAAAGAATGAAACCATTGCTATTAAATTTAATACTATAATTAGAGTGCCTATCAAAAGAAATTTTCCAGGCATCTTCTGTATTTTATAATTTTTCAAATTAATTTTGTATCCATCTTTAGGTGGTGTATTAATTACATATTGACCAATATTATTTATTTTCTCAAAAGAATTACTTCCACATGCTGGACATTTATCATACTTCTTTTTTAAATGTCTATTACAATAATTACATTTATACATAATAACCTCCTAATAAATTTCATAATCAATAAAATAGTTAGAATAATCATCTGGATCTATTAATAAATCTACAGTTTCATCTTTACTTTTATCAGCGTCATATTTAGTTTCACTATATATAGGTATTTCTACACCATTTGCATTTTTATATTTTACTTCAATACATTTATAATAATGTCCAGCAACCATAGTTCCTGTATTAACCAATTTGTATTTTAATCCTTTAACAAGGGTACCAGTTTTACATAACTTTTCCACTCTTTTAATGTTCTTCTTTGTTTGAATTTTCAAGTTAATACAAGTACACATTACGATAAATCCCATAATTAATGGCATTATAATCATTGGGAAGAATACAATCATTAAACCTATTGTGGCAAAAATGGTAACTATAATCGCTATATTTAAATCTCTTAACTTTCTTTTGTAATTCTTTATATTAATTTTATATCCATCCTTAGGTGGATTCTTAATTATAACTTCACCCAAATCAGCTTTAGTAGCAAATGAACTACTTCCACACCCCGGACATTTCTCATAACTTTCTTTTAATACTCTTTTGCAATAATTACAAACATACATAACATATTCACCTACTATAATTATACTTTTTAATTTAAATAAAAACTAGTGTACTACAATAGTTTTACACTAGTTTTAATAATTATATCCATCATCTCTCATGAATTCTTCATATTTAGACATGATTTTTTTAGGATCTCCTTCATCTTTAATAAGTCCATCATTTAACCAAATTACTTTATCACATAATTCACATATTGTACTTGTACTGTGAGAAACAATAACAACAGTTCTTGATTCATCACTTATTAATTCTTTCATTTTATTATAACTTTTTTCTTTGAAATGAACATCTCCTACACTAAGAACTTCATCTATCAAAATAATATCAGTTTCTAAAATGGCTGTTATAGAAAATGCTAGTTTAGAATACATACCACTAGAATAGCTTCTTACTGGTTTGTATATCGCATCACCCAATTCAGAAAATTCAATAATACTATCAACTTTTTTATCTATTTCACTTTTTTCATAACCAAGTAACATACCTGATAAATAAATATTTTCATATCCTGTTAGTTGTTTTTGAAAACCAACACCAATAGATAGTAATGATATACTATTTCCATGTAAGTTAATACTTCCACTATCTGGTGAGAATATACCAGATATTGCTCTTAAAAGAGTTGATTTTCCACTTCCGTTTTTACCACATATACCAAGTATTTGACCTTTAGGTACTTCGAAAGATACTCCCTTTATTGCTTTGAAAATCTTTCCTGTTCCTTTTGCTTTAAGCCCACCTTTTTTAAGTGAAAATCTTTTCATATCTCTATAGTACACATGTAAATCTTTAACTGTTATTGCTATTTCATTCTTTTTCATTATCTCATCACCTTTACATATGTATTCTCATATTTATAGATTTTTCTAACACCCCAAATGCTTAGTAATAAACCTACAAAGAACCAAAGCAGTGTCCACATACCTATTGGATGTTTGCTATAAATAAGTACATTCCTCATATTATATATGAAATTTGCAAGTGGATTAAATTCAAGCAATATTGTTCTATAAACAGAATTAGTAACTCTAGTACTTAAATCATAGAAAACACCTGTCATATAAAATATCATTCTTAAAAATATATTTGTTAAATTTGTTAAATCTTCTGCAAATACTCCAAAGTGTAGCATAAATGTACAAACACCAAAAGTAAATACTACAACAGTTATTATTATTGGGAAAAACCAAAGTACATTCCATGTTACTGGCACTTTATAAATAGCCATAAATATTGCTACTAATACAAATGAAACTAACATTTTAAATAAGTTAACTCCCATTTTAACAAATAACAATACGAACTTAGGTAAATAAACTTTAGTAACTGTATCTCTATTTGTTGAAACTAGTTTTACTGAAGCCACAACATTTTTATTAAAGAAATTCCATATTGAAAGTCCAATAAATATAAATACTGGGTAAAATTCAACCTTTGATTTAAATATAATTCCTCCAATAAAAGCATAAATTAGCATAAAACATAATGGTTCTAAAACCATCCATGCCCATCCTAGATAAGAATTAATAACTTCTGTTTTTAATTCTGCCCATGTTGCATAGATAATATAATTCTTATACTTCTTTATATCATTTATAAATCTTTTCATAAACCACCTTCAACAAAACATATTATAACATTAATGAATTAATATGTAAAATAATCTCATTTTAGTTTTTTTAATATAAATTTTTTAATTCTTTGTACACATTTACCATCATAAGTTTCAATATATTTATTTACAAATTTACTTAAATAATTCATATCATACTTTTTATCTAACATATTGATTACATCAACAGCATTTCTATATGAATATTTAAATTCTTTATCTATATTAATATTTAATCCTGGAGACTTCTTATAAGTATCAATATCAGGAATATATAACAATACTTTTATTCTTTTTAGCCCAGCTTCAAACATTATATTTGAATAATCTGTGATTATATAATCAGCTATTGACAATACTTGTTCTCCAGTATATCCCTTAATTAAATTAACTCTAGGATCTATGTTGTCATCATGATAAGCAGGATGCAATTTTAAATATAAGTTATATTTGTCATAATTAAAATTGTTAACAAAATCACTCATATCTAATTTTTCACCTTTACGTACTGTAGGCATATATACCACATTGGGTTTTTTATTCTTATGAAATTGTTTACTATCTATTTTATATTTTTCATCATACAAATAATCTAACATAGGAGTACCAATTTCAAGTAAACTTTCTTTTTTAATATCAAATGCTTCTAAAAAGACCTTACTACTCTCTTTAGAAGATGATAAAACATAATTATAGTTTTTATGCATATTCATATGCTTAGCAAGACTTCTTTGAAAACCACTTCTAGAATTTAATGTTTGTAATCCTATTTTCTTAATGATTCCGTTTGCATGCCAAGTTTGAACTATAATTAAATCTTTCTTATGCCATAAAGTTGAAGCTAAAACACAATAACCATCTATTATTAACATTTTAGATGTTGCGATATGATACATTTCTTTAAAGAATAAAAAGAAATTTTCTATAACACTCTTAGGATTCTTTTTTAATGTTTTAGCAATAGATACTATTTTAATATTCTCATCTTTTAAAGAATCAATAATCATTTGAAATTCAAGTGGTGTTTTATCAAATTGTCTACTAATAAATGTTATCTTTCTTCTAGACTTAAATAACTTAAATGGCATATAAATAATATTCTCAAAAAATTTACATATTTCTAATAAAAACATATTATTCTCCTAGAACTTAGGATATTTGTAATCTATAAAATATCCTTCTTCTTTTAACTTAGTTGCTGCTGGACTTTGCCAATAAATCCATCCTTTATCAGGCACTCTCCAGTTTTTACCATATTTCTCTTCAAGCAATTTCTCTGCACTATCAGGAATATATATTTTATGTCCTTGAACATCTATTTTCTTAACATCTTTAACTAAAGCATAATCCATTCTAACTATGTTTCTTATATTATTACGATACTTTCTTGAAGGATCTCTATAGAATAACCAAGTATTTACACCTTTTCCTCTATATTCATAATAATTAACATCAACTTTAGTATCTTTATAATGATATGATTGCTCTACTACTTTTCCATTAGTAATATATTCTCTCCATAGTTCATATCCATTTCTTTCCATTAACATAGTTACATATCTATATAAGTTTGGTCTACCTAAAACAGCAGTATCAATATCTAAATCATGTTTTAATAAACCATTTTCACGAATAATACCAAGTAATGTACCAAAATCAGCAAAAGCTTTAACATCTTTAATATTATTTAACATTTCTAAAGTTTCTTCTAATACTGCAAGACCATTCTTTTGTATATTTTGTCTTTTCTTTTCCAATGATGCATTGCTTCTGTTTTTAATATATCTTTTTACTAAACCAAATGGTTTTTTCAATAATTTTACACCCTTAGATAAAAATTTTAATGGCGCTATTGATGCAAGTTTAAAGAATCCTGGACATTTAATAACTGCAATTTTCTCATTATATAATTTATCTGCTTGATGTCTTTTATATTTTAAACATTCATTCTTTTTATAATTTGGAATATTTTTTCTCAAATACTTTTTAGTATCATTATAGTATTTCCAAGTTAGTTTTCTGTTTTTAGACTTATAAATATATAAAAGTCTAATTCTTAAATGACGAATACAAACTTCTTCAACAATATCTTTAATCTTATTATAATCTTTTTGCTTTCTATAAAATTCTAATATAGAATCACAAGATTTAAACATATCATAAATCTTAGGAGAAATTTCACTTGTAATAGCTCCAGGTCTTTCTTTTATATAGTTATAAAGTGGTAAATTAACACACTCTATTTTATTAGCAGTATACATTACATTATATACTACAGCACTATCTTCAAAATATTGATTTGGAAATTCAAAGTTATCCCATAAACTTCTTTTATATATTTTGTTCCAAGCATAAGACTTAGATTCAACTAAAATTCTTGGTTCTTTACTTATACTCTTTCCAAAATATTCAGGATGTATAAATTTCTTCTTTTCTGCATGAATATTATATCTATAAGTTGCTTGGCAACAAACGATATCACTTTTAGTTTCTATTGCTTTATTATATAGTTGTTCATACATGTCATACTCAACATAATCATCACTATCAACAAAACCCACATATTCACCTTTAGCATACTTTAATCCGTAATTTCTAGCACTTGAAAGTCCACCGTTTTCTTTAATATAGGAAAACACCTTTTTAGGATATTCTTTTACATATTTATCAACTATATCTTGAGATTTATCTTTAGTTCCATCATTTACAACAATTATCTCTATATCTTTAAGTGTTTGATTTACTAAACTATCCAAACACTTATCCAAATATTCTTCAACATTATAAACAGGTACTATTACAGATACTTTTTTCATTTATTTCACCTACTTCTTTACTATAACATTATGTTTTACAACTCTATTTTCTTCTGGTGGCAGAGTCATATAATCGCCATATATTTTCTTTAATATTTCATCATAATGCTTTGATATATAAAACTTACTATCCTCAAACTTAGTTTCAACTAGTTCATCAAAGTAATGTTTAGGAAAAGTTTCTTTTCTAACATCATAATCTCCAGCCATATTAACAACATAATCACATTTCAAGTTATTATATTTTTTTAACCAGTAGTTAATTCTATTAACAATAAACTTATAAGGTAACATTTTAGAAATTGGAACAGATAAATACTGGTATAATTTTCTCTTTTTATGAAGTGGATATACCTTATTTCTAAGAATCATTTTCCAGAATTTAATTTTCTTTCCTTGCTTATCTTGCTCTTTTGAATGTAATTTCGGAACATAATCCAATTGCAATATATCAATTCTTGGACCTGTATACTCTGATATTTTTTCAATCATAGGAGTACAGAATTTAGTTTTTTTAAGCATTCTTACTTTTGCAAAAGGAAGCCAGTATTTTTTTAATGTATTAAAATATTCAACTCTATATCCTTTACTTTTAAATGTAGTTACAAACTTATCAAAATTTTCACGAGTCATGTAAATATCTAAATCATCATCCCAAGGAATAAAACCTTTATGACGTATTGCCCCTAAAAGAGTACCTTCTCCAAGTGAATACTTAATATTATTCTTCCTACAAAATTTATCTACTTCTTTTAATATATCAAGTCCATATAATTGTAATTCTCTTAATTCCTCATCACTCATTTTTTACCTCTTTTTAAATAAATGCTTTATCTTTTGCATTATTATATACACATTTAATGATACATTGTTTTTAAAAATAATACAATATAGTTTATCCTTTCTTGATTTGTTATACTTAAGTTTATTAGTATCATTATTTCTCCAATCAGGTATTTTTTCATCTAAATATTTATGAGAATAATTAATGAATTCTTTTAATTGCTTAGGAGCATGTGCACTAATATACGTTCTAGTTCTAAATCTTATATGCCCTATAATAACATAATCTACACTATCTTTTATTTTTTCATATACTTTATTCTTTTTGTAAAATGAAAGAATACTATCAGTTGATTTAAATATATCATATATTCTATTATCAAGAACTTTTGTAATAGATGAATCATTAATTCTATTATAGAAATAATATCCGTCGTTTATAGCGCTAACTTTATTTGCTTTTAACAAAACGTTATATATTAATGCACTATCTTCAAAATATTGATTTGGAAATTCAAATTTATTTTTCATCCAAAATTCTCTTTTATATATTTTATTTGGAGCATAAGATTTAGCCTCTATTAATATTTTAGGACTAACTTTAATACTTTTATTAAAAAGTAACATGTTAAAATTCTTATGTGATATTTTATCCTTGTAAACATATTTTACTGGACAAACAACTACATCAGATTTTTCATTTAATGCGGTATTATACATTTTTTCAAATAAATCTAAATCAACATAATCATCACTATCAATAAATGCAATATATTCTCCTTTTGCTAATTTTAGCCCATAGTTTCTGGCGCTTGAAAGACCGCCATTTTCTTTTTTGTACGAAAAAATCATGTTAGGATATTTCTTAACATATTTATCTATTATTTTTTCACTATTATCCTTTGAACCATCATTTACAACTATTATTTCAATATCATCTAAAGTTTGATTTACTAAACTATCTAAACATTTAGAAATATATTTTTCAACATTATAAACTGGCACAATAACTGATATTTTTTTCATATTATTCCCTTCCTAATCTTTTCCAATATATAAGGAATATCTTTAATAATATTCCTCACATATTTTATTATATTTTTAATGCTTTTGTATATATTTTTTTAATATCTTCACTGTTTAATTCAACAGGATTGTTTTTTAATCTATCAGGATTTACTGAACTAACTAATGTTTCTAAATCCTTATCATTTACATCAGGTATATATAATCCAAAATCATTAAATATTTCTATAATTTTATTATATCCATTTATCATATTTTTTAACTCAGATAATGTATCTTTCAAATATGCACTACCTCTGCTGTCAATACATTTATCAAGATTTTCTTCCATAAATTCCCATATATATGGAAGTGTTATTACAACAGCATGTCCGTGAGACACTCCACACATAGATGTTATTTTGTAACTCATAGCGTGTGCTGCAGTTGTTTGAGTTATATTAATTGCTTTACCAGCTAAATTAGAGGCTTGTAACATCTTTTTACATGTTTCAACATCATTATCATGTATATATTTATCAATATTACTTAATATTAATTTAATACTTTCTCTTGAATATTCTTTACTTTCATCATCTGAATTAACTGACCAATATGATTCAATTGCTTGACATAATGCATCCATTAATGTAGATTTCTTTTGATATAATGGAAGTCCCATTAATAGATTAGGATCAAGTATTACATAATCAGGTACCAACGAATCATGAGTAATAGACTGTTTTTTGCCATCATAATAACATACAGAATATCTAGTTGATTCAGAACCTGTACCAGCAGTAGTAGGTATTGCCAAATGTTTTACTGGATTATATTTATAATTTGATTGAATTCCATTTTTATAATCAATTACTGAATATAATTTTATCACTTTAGCAGTATCTATTGAACTACCTCCACCTATAGAAACAATAAAATCACATTTTTCACTATTAAATAACTCTATTCCCTTAACAATATCATTAAATTGAGGATTAGCAGTAAAATCACCAAACATTACAAATGGAATATTATTTCTCTCTAGCATTTCTTTAAGTGGCCACTTATCAAACATAACTTTATCACTAACAACCATAATTTTTTTAAACTTTTCTTTTTCTAATATAGTTTTTAATGATTCTAATCCTTCAAATATTTGTTGTTCTCTAAAATCAAATCTTCTAATTTCATTAGAAACTCTTTCTAAATCATTTGGATTATCAACTTCATCTATAAAATCATCTTCATATGAAAATTCTTGTACACTTAAATTAGGTAAAATTGTATTAAATGCATTTTCTGCATATACCCCTGTAATACCAGATTCAACAAATTCCTTTGTTTTTTCTATCCATTTTCCTAGTGTTTCTTTACTTAACTTATACATTGGTTGAAGCGCAAAACAATTATCATCAAATATATTTATTGATACTTCTTGAAGTTTTCCATTAATAATTCTTCCTTTAAAATCCTTTTCAGGTAATGCTTTTTTTCTATTGATAGTTATTAAATCTTTTAAATCAGAATTTAATACTTTTTCAAGCAATCTTTTATTAAATACAAGATCTCCATGCAATAAAATAAAATCATCATCTAAAAATTCACTTGCTTTGTACATTGAATATATATAATTAGTTTTATCGTATATTTCATTTTCAACTAAGGTAAAATTCATATCACTGAATTGTTCTTCTTTAGTTACTGCTTCTATTTTTTCTTTAAATGGTCCTGTAGTAACAACTACATCTTTAATACCCACTTCTTTTAATAATCTTAATTGTCTTTCGAAAATTGTTTCACCATTTTTAAGTTCAACCATTGATTTAGGCTTATCTTTTGTAAGTTCACCCATTCTTTTACCTAAGCCAGAATTATATATTAATGCTTTCATTTAAATACCCCTTTTTATTTTAATAATTTTTTCATTATAGCTTCTTTGTTTTCTACTGGAGTCTTTGTAGGTCTTCCTAAATCAGGACGAGATCCTTGATGAGTATATACTATCATTGCACATTTACTATCATCTTTAAAACTCTCCATATTTTCATGAAGTGCTCTTAATGTTTTTGATTCATACACACTTTTATATCCCACTGCTTCTAATATCTTTTTAATATCAATATCAAGTGCAATAGTAGGTTGCCCTCCAACTGATTCATGAGCTCCATTATTTATTAAAATATATCTTAAATTATCTTTTTGATTATTAGCTACTATAGCAGCAGCTCCCATATGCATAAGGAAAGATCCATCTCCATCTATGCAATATACTTTCTTATCAGTACCTAATGACATACCAAGTGCTATAGAAGAAGTATGTCCCATAGAACCTACTGTTAAGAAATCATTACCATGACCTTGATGTAAGGTTTCTCTAATTTCAAATATTTCACGTGAAGTTTTTCCAGTAGTTGATACTATAAAATCATCTTCACCTAAGTTATCAATTATTTCCTTTAATGCCTCTTCACGAGTCATTGAATAATCATTGTCTTGTTTTTTCATTTTATATGGAGTAAATGTACCCTTTTTAACAACTAATGCATAAGGTTTTGATGTATTTCTCATATATTCATATGCACTATCAATTTGTTCTTTAAAATTACCATCTAATACTTGGTATTCTACTCCTAAAGTTTCAAGTAATGGTAAAGTTAACTTTCCTTGTTTAACATGTTGTGGTTCATCATGAACACCTGGCTCACCACGATATCCAATTATGAATAACTCTGGTACTTTATATACATCTTCATCAATCAAAGAAAGAAGTGGATTTACTATATTACCTAATCCACTGTTTTGCATATAAACTACACCAATTTTATTAGTAGATAAATATCTACCACATGCTATAGCAACAGCATTACCTTCATTAGCAGTAATAATATTATTATCTGAACTAGTATTTTCTTTTACACATGCACATAAATCCTTTAATAAAGAATCTGGTACTCCTGCATAAAAATCCATTCCTTTACTATTTAAATAATCATAAAATTCTTTAGTATCTACCATTTTATTTTCCCCCTGGTATTAATTCTAAAACTTGCTTAATTGGCATGCAATATTCTTCAGATGCTTCCTTACTATTACCTGTTCTTAAAATACTTTCTGCAGTTTTAACCATTGCTGGATAAGCACTTCTTAATAAGTGATTTGCGTGAATTATAATATTTGCTCCATGTTCATGTAATTCATCTTCAGTAAATTGATTATATGTAGTTGGAACAAGTACAATTGGAATATCTTTTGAAAAGTCTCTAAATCTTTTCATAAATTCAAAAATATCTTCTCCACTTTTATCTTTACTATGAATCATTATGGCATCTGCTCCAGCATCAACATATATTTTTGCTCTTTCCATTGCATCATCAATACCATAACCTGCAATCAAACTTTCAAGTCTAGCAGTAATCATAAAATCTCTTGTTAATTGAGCTTGTTTACCTGCTCTAATTTTTTCAGCGAAGTTCTTTGGATCATCTAAAGTCTGTTTAACAGCAGTTCCAAATAATGAATTCTTCTTAAGACCTGTTTTATCTTCTATAATTACCATAGAAACTCCAAGTCTTTCTAAAGTTTTAACATTAAATACAAAATGTTCTGTTTTACCGCCTGTATCTCCATCTAAAATAATTGGTTTAGTTGTAACTTCAATTAATTGGTTAATTGTAGCAATTCTACTACTCCAGTCAACAAGTTCAATATCAGGTTTTCCTTTAAATGTTGAATCACATAAACTACTAACCCACATAGCATCGAATTCTTTAACCATCATTTTTGCTTCATCAACAACTTTAACATTCTCAGCTATTAAACCTGTTAAACCATTAGAAGCATCGATTGCGCGAACATAATCTTTTAATTTTAATAATCTTCTTAATTTAGCACGTCTATTATCAGGTGTATTTTCAAGAGCCATAAAACGTTTTGATAATTCAGCAGTATTTTCTCCTACAGTATATGGAACTTCTACAAGTTCACCACCATATTCCTTTAATACTTCAATTACCTTCTCACGAGCAAGTGATTGAATTCCAGTTTTCCAATCATCTCCATGCAAAACAATATCAGGCTTATACATTCTTAAATTATCTGTATAGTCTAACTTATCTTGTTTTACTACTCTACTTACTCCTTTAATATTTTCAAATATTTTCTTTCTTGCTTCATAATCTAAAAAAGGTAATCTTTTATAAGTTGCAATTGCTTCATCACTTAATAAACCAATCGTAACATCTCCTAGTTCTCTTCCTTTTTCAATAATATTAATGTGTCCTTCATGTAACACATCAGTTGACATTGCTATATAAACTTGTTTTTTCTGATTTTCCATAATTTCCTCCCCCAAAAACTAGTTAAAATTAACCATTAAACGGTCATATTCTATCACAAATATCAAATAATTTCTATACTTATATTTTTTTTGTATCAGTAATGATACTTTTTTACTCAATAAAAAAGGAATTATATTCCTTAATTATTATCATTTTTCATACTTGCTCTAATATCTTTTTCTTTCAAACTATATAGATAAAGTATTTTAGTGTTACTAGGAATAATGAAATGTACTCCATTCTTTTCTTTACTTTCAATCATTAATATTGGTTGTCCCAAAGTATCTCTAATTTCTAACATATCAGTAAATGTATCTACTTTCAACACTTGATATCCAGTTAAAGTAAAATCATTATTTATTTTTTGTATAAATGAGTGATAATTACTCAATATACGTTTTAATTCTCTTTGATAAATATCTCTAGCTGTTCTGCTCTTAACTATGTATATACAAGCTGCTACAAAAACACAAATATCTACAAATACAAATATGCAACCAATTAGTAAAGATATTATTGAAATGCCAGCTTTTTTACAAACCATTAATATATCTTGATTTTCAACCAAGTTCTTTTCCATTTCAATTGAAACAGTCTTTATAGTTAATGGAATCTTTAAACTAATAATTGATTCAGTATTTGGATTTTCTACTAAATCATCACAATCTCCTTTAATAACTACATACATATTAATTGTTAATGTACTCTCAACATTAGGAAGCCCATATGTCTTTTTAAGTTCTTTTATAATGTCATTATAATGATTATAATCTATTTTAACATTTTCAGATATATCAATTTTAGTTCTATTATTTGAAGTTTCTTGCTTTTCTGGTAATATTTCTTCTACAGTTTTATATATAGGTTTCTTACCATTTGAATCATATGCTTCTACAACCGCCTCAATTTTTGTTGTATATTCAAATTGAACATCTTTTTTATCTATGCTAATGCTATATTTAAATGTTGCATTTATATAATCAATTAATGTTGAAATATATTCTCTATCATTACCTAGATACTTCTCTTTAAAGAAATTATTTTCTTTCAAATATACTTTATAATCTATATCACTTGTTTCATTATATTTAACATATTCAACTTTATTTTCTTTAAAATATGAAACTAAAAAAAGTAGTGCTAATAATGATATTAGAACAATTGAGAAAACAAATACTAATATTTTTTTTGTTCTATGCGTATCTTCAGCAAAGATATCTTCAACATTGCTACGCTTCATAACTAACACTCCTTTCTTTCTATTTTATTTAAACAATTTCCTCAACCACAAAGTTGGCCATCCAATGTATTTAACTCTTAATTTAACAAGTCCAACTATATCTTTCTTTGTAATATAATCTTTATCTTGCTCTTTATTGGCATCTCCTTTTGTAATATATCTTGTTTCACCATCTATATTACTTATTTTTATTATTCTATGAATAGTTTTAAATCCTTTGGTATCAAATATAACAATTTGCCCATTTTGTATTTGTCCACCATCATATCTTTCATATATTATTGCATCTCCAACATTAAGTGTTCCTGTCATACTTTCTGAACCAATTACAACTATTCCAAATCTAAACTGACATGATATTAACATAACTAGTCCAGCAGTAACAGCCAACGCAATGGTCGTAGATACTATATTCTTTTTTCTAGTTCTATATCCAACTGCAAGATTACTCTTAGCATACGTATTTTCCAATATCAAATATATAATAAACGGATAAATCATTCTTAAAAATGATTTGAAGAATACATATACATCAGGAATAATAGGTATTATATAAATGAATAAAGACGTAATTAATCTATAGAATATAATTCCTTTGAATCCAAATCTTTTAGTAACATATTGATATAACAAATTACAAGATACTGATGCAAAAAGTACAAAACCTAATGCCATAAGAAAATCTTCTAAATGGTATAAGTCGTATATACCAGTATATATAACCAGATCAATTAACACCATAATTATAAAAGTAAATCCAAGAGACAAATCAAATTTACGACCTTTGATTTCAATTCTAGCATCTTGTGAAAGTAATATTTTTCTTAAATATTCGGAACATATTATTATTGAAGTAAATGGTATAATAAATCTCCAAATAACAAACCAAGAAAAATCATATTTCGAATGAATAAATCCAAAGTGTAATCCCATTGCATAAAAAACAGCAACATAAATTATACCGAATAGGATTAATAAAATATTAACTTGCTTTGAATAAATATAATTATTGTCTTTTATTCTATACCTACGATATAAGAATATAACTAAAACTAACAACCCTCCCGCCAAAGCATATCGAGTAGTAATCTTTGATGCAAAGAGTGCAAAGAAGAGAAGAACAATAAGCAAAATTTCTAACAATAGTATTTTAACATTACCTTTCTTCATTTTCTTCTTTACCTACTTTCCTTCAAACATTAAACACTATGGTGTTGGTGCAGCTGGATCTGCCTTAATTGTAATTGTAATATCAGTTGTAGAATCAGCTGATTCAATTGGAATAGCATCCAATTTTACAGTTACAGTAAATGTAGCAGTGCTATTTGCAGGTACTGTAATAGCATTTCCAGATCCAGTAATACTTGTTGTTGCACTAAAATAACTAGGTTTAGATACAACAATATTTGATTGAGACTCTACATATACTGTAGCATCTAAATTTGATTCACGATTACTAACAGTATAAGTCACAGTTTTAGTTTCATTAACTGTTGACATACCAGTTACAGTAATTGTCGCACTAGTAGAATTGTTAGTAGTACCATAATAAGCACCTGAAGTTGGATCAGCAGCACTAATTATAACATCTAAATTTCTTGTTTCTGTACCAGCAGTACCTGTAACAGTTAAATTAGTTGAGTTTACGATTGCATAACCTACACCTAACACTAATACCATAACGATTAAAACTAATCCTAAAAGAGTTTTTTTATTTTTCATACTTCACCTCCACTCTCTTTCTATTTATGTATTTGTTAAAGTAGCCTTCTACTCTACATATTAAATTTTATCATAAAAATGTTATTATGTCTATCATTTTTCGACAAAATATGCTATTATAACCTTATAGTAAAGGATTTGAAAATATGAAAATTAAAAAAAGCCCCAAAAAACCTACAAAAACTAAGAATACGCAGTTTAATTTACTGATATTAATAATATTTGCTTCAATAATGATGTGCGTTGGATATGCTACAATTAACAGCATTTTTCTTACAGTATCAGGTACAGCAAGTGTGGCCGAAAATGGAGACGTTACAATCACTGCAATTCAAAGAGTGGATATTCTAAACATTACTGAGACTTCAAGCCCAGAAATAAATGAAGCAGGAGATGCTATAAACTTCAATTTATCTGTTACAGTAGACAATCAAAACTACGATCAAGATTTTTATGTTAAATATAGAATTACAATAACAAATGATTCCTTATTTGAACATCAAGTTCAAGCAGCCAATTTTACTCCTACAATTACAGGTTCAGGTTCAGAGCCATCTGTAGCTTATGAAATAACAGATCTTCAAGGAAATTCTGCATTAAATTCAACAATAGCTCCCAAGACTTCTGAAGACTTCTATGTTATCATTCAATTGTACCCAGCTGCAAAAGGTACTTGGTCGATATCAGGAGAAACAGAAATTGAAACTGAAGAGAATAACAATGGTGCTTTAATGGGAAGTATTCCAAATAATTCAACCGGAGATTTAAGTGGAAATAACACGAGAGTTAAAATTACTGCAACTGTTATAAACACATATGTAAGTGCAAAAACATTTAGTTTTTCAATAAATAACCCTAATTTTAAATTAACTGATGGAAATGGAAACAATTTAGGACAAATGTCAATTAATGGTGAGACTACTGATACTTATGACTTTTATATAGAAAGACTTTCCACTGCGCGTTTCCCAAGTAGTACAGTAAAATTAAATATTAATTTTGATACAGATAATGGCTCATCAAATATGGGAATTGTTACCTTAACAGTTACTCCAGATCCAACATTAACAGATTTTGAGGCTCCAACAATAAGCAATGTTTCAGCATCAATATTACCAAATAGTGATAATACATATACAATGTACAAAGTAAATGTGTCTTGGACAGGAACTGATAATGTTGGTGTCGATTATTACAAAATCGAAACATATAAAGCCAACTCTTCTTCTGATGCTGGAACTAAAATTTCTACTACACAAACTGTTGCTGATGAAACAAATATAGACATTACATTACCATCAGATGGTTATTATTACTTTAAAGTTTATGGTGTGGATACTGCACAAAATACTGCGACTTCAGATGAAATATCAAACTGCTCAACAAGTGCTGGAAAATGTTCAAAAAACAATAACACAAATCTTAAATGGAATTTCACTGTAAAAATCACATTAACAAATGCAGCATCAAGTAATGGTACAACTTCAAATGGTGTAGCAACAATTAATACAACATATGATGGAACTGTTACTACTACGTTATCGGGTACAGGTAATTATGGCACTCCAAACGGAGTTAATAATCCAACAATAACCTATGCTAATGGTACCTCTGAAACACTTTCGACAAATACAACTACCGCTGGATATAGTTACAATAATGGTAATTTAAGAATTTGGCATATAACAGGAAATATAACAATGAGTGCAAGTGGTAGTGGCTGTCTTGTAAAAGGAACAAAAGTATTACTTGCAAATGGTAAAGAAAAAAATATTGAAGATGTAAGATATGACGATTTACTTGCCGTTTGGAATTATGATACTGGTAAAATAACTTATGAATATCCTTTATGGATTGAAAAAAAGCAAGAAGCAACAACATTCACAAGAATTTATTTTGATGATATGACATATTTAGATGCTGTCGGAGGACATTCTTTATACAATGCTGATATAAATCTATTTGTTAGTTATCTAGATACGAATAATTTCTATGTAGGAACAAGTATTGGAAAAATTGATAATGATGGAAATTTTAAGACAGTAAAAGTTACAAAGATAGCTAATATTAAATCAAATGTAGAATATTATTATGTTGGATCAACAACTTATTACAATATAATAGCAAATAATGTTTTAACTGTATCTCAAGAATCAATGATTTCAAACTTATATGGCTTTATGGATAATGCTATATGGCCAAAAGAAAAAGAACAAATCGTAAAAGATCCCAAAAATATAGTAAGTTATGATGAATTCAAAGATATTTTACCTTATTATATGTATACTGGTTTTAGAGCTGGTGAGGTTGGATACTTAATTAATAATAAAGTAATTGATCTTCCATCATTTAAATATTGGGTATCTAAATATATATCATGCACAGATGCATTTATGCCACCTATTCAAAAAAATAATGAAAACTATTGGATGGTTACAACAAGCAATGATATAGTTAATTTCTTAAATAAATCAAAATTTTTACACAAAGAAGGTAGTTATTATGAATTGCCAACTATTAATGATAAAAACTTTATAGGATGGTTAAATACTTCAGATAACAAAATATATAAATCTGGCGATACAGTAGAAGTTACACATGGACTTCACTTTATAGCAAAATACAAATAAAAAAAACTCTTACATTAACGTAAGAGTTTTATTTTATTTTTTAGATCTATCAAATATAATATCAGTTTTAAGAATTAAGAATAATACAATAAATATTAAGATTACATAGCAAACAATTACTTCAATTTTTTCTCCTAATACATAAAATATTGTTGTTATTGAGAATAGAATATTAATTCCATATATTACAAGTAAAGAACTTTTTTTAGAAAAATGTTTTAATAGTTGATGATGTAAATGTTCCTTATCAGCTTGATCAATTCTTTGTCCTTTTAATTTTCTTCTTATGATAGCAAACAATGTATCCATTATAGGAATTGCAAGTATTAACAAAGGAATAATTAATGATGTTAATGTAGTAGTTTTAAATCCAAGTAAGAATATTACTGAAATCATAAATCCTAAGAATGTACTTCCTGCATCTCCTTGATATATCTTTGCCGGTGGGAAATTATGAACTAAATATCCTAAAGTAGATCCCAACATAATCAATGATAGTATAATATCTAATCCACCAAATTTATTTAATATAAATCCAATAACAGCTATTGTTAAGAAATAAATAGAAGCAATTCCTCCACATAATCCATCTAAACCATCTATCAAATTAATAGCATTAATTGTTCCAACTATAATTATCATTGATAACACTTCAGGTAAAACAGGAATTCCAGCAAAATTAAGGTTAAGACCAAATATACTTAATTTAGTAAGTTTAAGTCCTCCATAAAATACTACAACTGCTGCTACTATTAATTGAACAATAACTTTATATTTATTTGGCATCGGTGTTTTACATTTAGTCATATCATCAAATAATCCCAACATCATTATTAAGAATGAACCAATTAGCACAGATAACATTAAAGGATCATCTTTAGGAGCAAATAACATATATCCAAGTAAAAATGCCAAAAATATTCCAAGCCCACCGAGAAGTGGAACCGGTTTCTTTTGAATCTTCCTTTTTTCATTAGGGATGTCCATTATCTTCAAAAACAAAGCCACCCTTTTCATCATTGCTACAAATATTAATGATGCTAAAAAACTTACAAATACTATTAAAAATATATTATGACCATTTACTATAAAATTCAAGCATACCACTGCCTTTCAATATATAATTATAAACCATATTTATTCACTTTTCCACTTTTTTATTTAAAATGCTTTTACAGTAAAGGGTTTGTAAAGTGTAAAGTCCCTTACAATTAGTGAGAAAAATGATATTTTTTTGATATAATTAATATGAATAAGTTTAATTAAAAAGGAGGTATATTTTGAAAAAGATTTTTATTAATATATTTATTATTTTTTTACTATGCCTACCTGTTTTTATATATGCTGATTATGACGCAGTAATTAATGAAAGTTCAGTAATGTTTAGATCTGGTCCTGGAACCAATAATTCATCTCTTGCTTCATTAAGCAAGGGAACAAGTGTTGTAGTTCCAGATAAAACATTATATGAAGGAACTGGATGTATTTCAAAATGGTTAAAGATTATATATAAAGAAAAAGAAGGCTATGTATGTAGCAAATACATAACATACGTTGATAATTCATTTACTGGAATTAACGTTACAGATTGGACTAGCCGTGTTTCAGGTAACAATGTTGCTGTTAGAAAAGGACCTGGAGAAAAGTATAGTGTTATCGAAAGATTATCTCTAGGAGTTAATGTTGTTATATTAGATGAAAGTAATGGATGGTATAAAATAAGTTATTATAATGGATCAGTAGGATGGATGAGTAAAAATTATGTCATATCTAAAGCAGATATAATTGCTGAAGATGAAGAATATGCCGTTCTATTAAGAGAAGAAGGATTCCCTGATGATTATATTCCATATTTAACTTATTTACATCAAAAATATCCTAATTGGATTTTTAAAGCAGGTAAAACAAATCTAAACTTTTCAAAATCAGTATCTTCAGAACAAGGTTTAAATTATATGCAAACAACAAATGATAACTATCGAACGTCTAATAAGCCTGCAGAAGGCTCTACTTGGTTTAAAGTTAATAGTGGTGTAATTGCTTTCTACATGGATCCAAGAAACTGGTTAAATGAAGAAAGAATATTTATGTTTGAAAAACTAGATTATGAAGAATCATTAGAAGAAAGTTATCCTATATTAATTAAATCAATTTTTGGAACTGGTGAATTATCAGATGATAAATATACAATTCCAATATTTAATGCGGGAAAAACAAATAAAATTAGTCCTGTACACATCGCAAGTAGAATAAGACTTGAAGTTGGTGCTAACGGAAGTGATTCTACAAATGGTAAAGAATTTACATGGAAAGGTAAAACATACAGCGGTTATTACAACTTCTTTAACATTGGTGCTTATGAAGTTACAATTGATGGTGTACATTATTCTGCAGTTACAAGAGGTCTTGCTTATGCAGCAAAACTTATTAGTAGAGATGGAGAAAAATGGGACAATATAGAAACTGCAATAACTGAAGGAAGTTCATTCTTGGCAAATGGATATATCACTAAAGGTCAAGGAACCTTATATTATCAAAAATTTAATGTTGGACCAAATTCTAAATTTGCAAAATATACTCATCAATATATGACAAATATCCAAGCTCCAGCTATAGAAGGAAATCAAACATATAATTCTTATAAGAAATCTAATGTATTAGATCAAACATTTATATTTGAAATACCTGTTTATAATAGTATGCCTGAATATACTTCTCTTCCAAAAAGTGGAGATACTAACAATAATTTATCTACCCTATCAGTTGAAAATTATGAATTAACACCTGCTTTTGATGAAGATGTATTAGAATATGAAGTATTTGTACCGTTAGAATTAGATAAAGTTAATATAAACGCAATGGCTAGTTCATCTAAAGCCACTGTAAGTGGTACAGGAGAATATGAATTAGAAGAGTTAGAAACAGATATAACAATAACAGTTACAAGTGAAGTTTCAGAAGAAAAAAAATATATTGTAACAATTAAAAAAATTGATATGAAATTGTCTGTAGAAGATATAATAAGTAATTCTGGTTTAAAAAGAATAGATAATTATATAACAAGAATAAATAATGGAACTGAATCAAACAAAATTAAAAACGTTTTAGTTTTAGAAGGAGCAAGTAAAGTAACAATTACTAATCAAGCTGGTGAAGAAATAAAAGATACAGATATAATTGCTACAGGATATAAAGTTGAAATATCTTCAGGAGAAGATACAAAAATGTATATTTTATCAGTACTTGGAGATACATCTGGTGATGGAGATGTAACTATACTTGATTTATTGCAAATTCAAAAACATTTAACAAATTCAAAAAAACTAACTAGTGAATGCTTACTTGCTGCTGATACATCTGGTGATGGAGATGTAACTATACTTGATTTATTGCAAGTTCAGAAACATATAAAAGGAGCTAAAAAATTATAAGGAGGAAAGAATGAAAAGATATTTAAAAGTATTTATAACTTCAATTGTTAGTGCACTACTACTATTTACTGGCGTAGATAAATTAAGTGCTGCATCAGCAACAATAAGCGTTTCATCAAACAAAAGCCAAGTTGTTGTTGGAGATACCGTTACTGTAACAGTTAAAGTATCTTCTTCTGAGTTGCTTGGTACTTGGAAATGGTCACTCGATTATAATTCTAGTAAGTTTAAATTAACTTCAGGAGAATCACCAACAGTTGGATATGGAGACGGAAAAATTAAAAGTAAGTCGTATACATATAAATTCAAAGCTATCGCAACTGGTTCTTCCTCTATTGGAGTTAAAAGTGCTGAAGTATTAAGTTGGTCTGAAAAAAATTTATCAATATCAAAAAATTCAAAAACGATTAAAACAATTACACAGTCAGAACATCAAGCATCCTTATCAAAAAATAATAACTTATCTAGTTTGTCAGTTGAAGGATTAACACTAAATCCATCTTTTAAAAGTGATATAACCGAATACAAAGTTCAAGCAAATGCTAATGCAAAAAGCATCAAGATAAGTGCTAAAGTTGCAGATTCAAAAGCAAACTTAAGTGGTACTGGTACATTTAATGTAAGCGAAGGAGAAAATAAATTTGTTATTACTGTTACTGCTCAAAATGGTAGTGTTAAAAAATATACAGTGATAGTAAGTGTAACAGACCCAAATCCAATAAATGTTACAATAGATGATGAAGAATATGTAATAGTAAAAAGAGAATCTAATTTAGAAGCACCAGAACATTATGAAAAAACAACTATTACAATAAATAATCAAGAAGTACCAGCATTTTATAACAATATTAATAAATTTACTTTAGTGGGTCTTAAAAACTCCGAAGGAGATATTATCTATTTTATTTATGATAAAGATAATAATAGATATATTAAATATCAAGAAGCTGCTCTTAACAATATAAAACTATATCCATTAAAGATGGACATCACAATAGAAAATTATTTCCCTGCAACTACAGTAATTAATGATATAAAATTTGAATCACTAAAAATGTTTGATAGTAATTATTCTATTATTCATGCAATGGATTTAGAAACTGGCGAAAGTGATTATTATATATATGATAGTAAAAATAATTCAATAATAAAATATACTGACGAATTTATTAAACCTTATATAGCAAAAATAGAAAAAAATAAAAAATTAATTTTAATATTAGTTGCAGAAACAGTATTTATAATTTTAATATTAATTGGTATACTAATTAGTAAGGCGGTACAAAATAAAAAGAAAAGACAATTATTAGAAAAGAAAAAAGAAGAATATAGAAAAAAGAAAAGTAAAAAATTAGAACAAATAAAAGAAAGTAAAAAATAAAAGAGGTAGAAAGAAGTGTTAGTATGAAATCAAGAAAAGTATTTAAATTATTTATTACATTAATATTATTACTAGTACAAATAATAAGTTTTGGCTTTTTTAGCTATAGTATATATTTATATAAAGGAGTAGAAACATTTTATAGAATATATGGAGTGGTTATATTACTTTATTTATTAATACTAATGTCTTATCTGCTATTAAGAAGTATAAAGAAAAAAGGATTTACTGGCTTTACTGTCGCAACAATAATTACAGTTATAATAGTTGGTGTTGAATTTGGCGGATATTATTATTTAACTAAAATATATAAATCAATTGATGCTTATAGTGAAAATGAAAATGAATATTTTACTTCTCTAGTTACATACAATATAGATTTAAAAGACTATAAAAGTCTTAAAAATATGAAAATTGGTATTGTATCAGACACAACAGATATTGAAGGAAATATTCTTCCAAATGAAGTTATTACTGAATTAAAGTTAGATGAAAATAATAAGATAATAAAATATGATTCAACTATGGAATTATTATATGCTCTAAAAAATAAAGAAGTAGATGCAGCATTCTTCAGTAGAAATTATGTAGATATGTTCTACTCTCTTGAAGGATATGAAAACATAGAAGAAGAAACAAAAGTTTTGTATCAAACATCTAAAATTTATGAGTCTAATGAAGAAGATATTAAAAGCGCTGATGCTACTTTAACAAAACCATTTACAATTTTACTAATTGGTGTTGATTCATCAAAAGATGGCGTTACTTCAGGATATAATGCAGATGTATTATTACTTGCAACATTTAATCCAAAAACATTAAGAGCAACTATCACATCAGTTCCAAGAGATATGTATTTAAAAACAGCATGCTCAAATGGAAGTTATAGAAGAATTAATACTACTACTTGGGGAAGCTCATCAACATGTGCTGTTAAAACAATTGAAAGTATGTTCAATATAAATATTGATTATTATGCAAAAATTAATTTTAAAGGTGTTGTACAACTTGTAGATGCAGTTGGAGGAATAGATGTAGATGTTCCATATTCATTATGTGAACAAAGTAGTTCAAGACACTGGGGAAACAGTACTGTATTTGTTGAAAAAGGTCGCCAACATTTAAATGGAGAACAAGCATTAGCTTTAGCTAGAAATAGACATAAACCTGGAGATGGCAGCAAAGGTGGAAAAAATATGTCTAAATACTGCCCAACTTATACAGAAGGAACTAGAAATGACTATACAAGAGGAAAAAATGAAATGAGAGTTATTTTAGGAATTGTTAACTCTGCCATTAAAATTAAAGATCCAAATAAAATAGTAGAAATCTTAACAGTTATTAAATCAAATTTCCAAACTAATATAACTACAAAAGATTTATTATCACTTTATGATTTAGCAAAATCAATAGTAATTAGTGATAGTACTAATTTAGTAAATATTCAAAGAATGCAACTAAATGGATGGAGTGGATGGAAATACATATATGATCCACAATCAAAAAGTTATCCTGCAGTTATAATTCCATATAAAGGAAGTATAAATGATATTAAAAATGAAATGAATATTAATTTAGGTAAATCAAAAGCAACTTTAGTCAAAAAAACATCATTTGATTTGAATAATTTATATAAAGAAACAATTATAGGTAGTGGAAGTTATAGTGAATCAAAATTACCAGTGTTAAAAGATGTTTCAAAATATACCGTTGATCAAATCAAATCATATGCAAGTTCAAATGGATTAACACTTAAATTTATAGACGTAGATACTAAACAAGAAGTTCACTTAAGTAGTTTTGGAGAATATAAATTCTACAGTCAAAAAGAACACAAAGATATACTTTTAGAACTTGTTAGTACACTTACAATAAATGTTAAAAAACAAGCTCAACAAGTTCAATCTTCTGATGAAGGAAATTAAAAAAATCACATATTTGTGATTTTTTTAATTATTCTCCTTTTACAATATATAAGATATCACTATCTTTAATTAACGTTAATTTCATAGAAGTTTGATATCCCATATCTTTTTCATAAGTCCATTTAGTAGTAACTAAATATGCCTCATATTCTACATCTTTATATTTATATTTTGTTTCTGTTACATCTTCTATGTTAACTTCTTTTACTACTGGTAATTCTTGTGTTCTATCACCATTTAAATTATTTTCCATAAATTTATATAATGAAGCACCCATATTTTCTTTAAAATTCTCTCTTAAATCTTTATGAATAAATTCAAGCCCACCAATATCAGTACTACCAAGTTTATTATTTAATGTATATAAGTCAATTATAAATAGTTTAGAGATGAGTTTTGCATACTCAGTATAATTTATAGGTTTTTCATTTAAAACCTTTGTAAGCTCCTTAAAATTAGTCTTATACACTTCAGTATCACTTTCACTTAAAGTATATCCGTAAAATCCTATTGAATCTATTTGTTTATGAACAGATTTATCAACAAAGAAATCATTATATACTTTATATCCCAAAAATCCAAACAATACTAATCCTATTAAAGTAAGAATTATTAGTATCTTAATATCCGTTTTCTTTTTCATTAGAACACTCTCCTATCCTATCTTCTTCATTTAATATTAAATCATGTACTATTATACCATTTGATACATCCAATATCTCATTTGCATAATTTTTTATTCTTTCAATATAATCACTATCTATTGGAGTATTAGATAAAGTTATATAATCATCATTTAAATTACTATAATATACTTTATCAGTCAATATGTTTCCATTAGGGAAAACAACTATTTTTTCAGAATCACTAAATATATCATTTCCTAATGCATATTTTTCACTAAAACCAAACATATTTGCAATTGTAGGCAACACATCATACATACCCATAGTTGAACTAATAACCTTTTTATATTTCTTCTCATCTGACCAAAAAATTAGTGGTGTATTTTTCAATAAATCATAATTATAATTATCCATACTAATATATGTTGGATCATCACTATCTTTTATACTTTGAGTTTCTGGATCATAATTATATAATCTTTCAAACTCTTTTTTAGCAAGTCTTGCTTCATGATCACCATATAATATAATTATAGTATTTTCAAGTATTCCTGCATCTCTCAATTCTTCGATAAACTCACCTAAAGCTTCATCTGCATAATGAGCACTTTTAAGATAATTTCCCATTTTTGTATCATCTAAATATGGGGCATTACCTGTTTGTTCTTTTCCATTTTCATCGATGTATGTATAATTCATCGTAACATCAAATTCACCATACTTTTCCAAATCATTGAATGGTGAGTGATTAGATAAAGTAATAACAGTACCATAAAATGGAGATTTATTCTTTTTAATATCTTTCAATATTTCTGTTAATTGTTTAAAGAATGATTTATCAGACAAACCTAGTCCTACCCAATCCATATCAGATGTATCATCTGGTACTATATACTGATCTTTAGCATAGAAATCTTGATATCCTAACGTTTTGTGCATAGCTTTTCTATTCCAATAATCAGCATTATTTGCATGTGCACTAAAAGTATAGTAGCCCATTTCATTAAAATAATATGGAAGCGCATAATATTTTCTATTAAAATAATTTACAAATACAGTTCCACTAGATGATGGCATAAGCCCTGTATTTAATGTGAACTCTGTATCTGAAGATGTACCAACACTTATTTGAGGATAAAATTTGTTAAAATACATTCCCTCATGTGCTAATTTATTTATATTTGGAATAACATACTCTCCATTAATTTTTAAATCTATAAGAAAGTTTTGTATACTTTCTGCATGTATAAATATAACATTTTTTCCTTTAAAATAATTTGTATATTCATTAGTCTTAACTTCTCTTTTGAACTTACATGCATAATAATTTCTAAATTTTAAAGCAGCATCATCATATCCAAAGAAAGTATTTATATGTGGCTGTATACTTTGTACTAAATCATTTAAATGATACAAATACAATCCATATTTCTGAACCAAGTATTCCCTATTCCATTGCTTCCTTAATCTACTTGCATCTGTACCAGTAATAGTTACACCTAATATTGCTACTATTACAACTGAAACTAATATAGTAAATAAAAATCTTTTTTTACTATTCTCTGTCTTTTCAATCTCTAAATAGTATTTTCTTTTGTTTAATATTTTATGAACTAATATAAAAATTACTATTCCAATTAAATAAACGAACTGATTAAGATGTATTTTTTCAAAAAGTGCATCATTAACTTGACTTATCATACCAGCTGTAGCAAGTAAATTAATAGATAAATATGATTGATAAAATGTATGATAAATTGTATTTCCAACAGTTAAAAATGTAAAAAATATTAACCAAAATAAATAATACTTAAATCTATGATTAGGTTTAAAAAAATATCCAAAGGATCCAAGAAGTAAAACAATAGTTAAATCTCCTAAAAAAGATTTAAAATACACAGGACTTCCAACTGTCATCATTCTCATTGCAAAACTAATTAATATAGAAATAACAACATATGACAAAAACAATATATTTGTAGAAATATATTTTATAATATTATCTCTGATTTTTTTATATAAGTTTTTACATTTACTAGTTTTAATCCTTTTCATATTTTTTTCCTCAAAAACATTATAACACTATTTAAGTAAAAAAAAAAGAAGCATTGCTTCTTAATTAATCAGTTGATGTACTTCTATTACCTTTTACGATAATATCCCAACATGCTTTATATTCTCCTCCACTAGATACAGCTCTCATAATAATAGCTACTAAGAATGGAACTAAGAATACTAGCGCTGCACTAACAGCTTTCTTAACTAAAGATTGTTGAGCTGCTTTAATTTTATCATCTGATTTTTCTGTTACAGCTTTTGCTAAATCAACCATTCCAACAAGAATTAATATAATTGGAACGACAATAATAATTCCAAGGTATACATAGTGAACTACACCAAGGATTTCTTTTGCTTCTGTACAAAGATCCATACACTCATCTCCTTATAATTAAATTTTATATAATTTTAATGTCTTTGTCAATATACTTTACACTACAAATTTATTTTGTTTGCAAAATCTCTGATAGCATTTATTTTCACTTGTCTATCATCACATGGTGGTATTGAATAAACTAATTTTAACTTAGTTTCATATTCAAATGTTGCTATATCACTATTAGATAAACAGCATTTATTTAAAACAACCTTTTCTTTCTTTAAATCTTCTAAAATTGTCTTATTTCTTCTAAGTAATTTATTAATCATAATAGTTGATGGCTCTATTAAATAATATACTTCATTACAAATAGATAAGTCATCGAAATCATTTAAATCAACTAAGATACAACTACAATTTCCTCTTTTCATTATTTCACCAGCAAGATCTCCACTAGTTGTACTTACTAATTCATTATCATTAAAGTATAAAAAGTCTACTTTATTAACTTCAATAGCGGCAACTTTTTTATGTGCAGATACTACTTTTTTAAGCATATAAATTAAACTTGTTGCTCCAGCATGATTTGTAACGTTCTTGAATCCAATAACTCTTGATCTATTTTGTGGCATTGTAGCAATATTATTTTCAAATCCCATATCACTAGGAATAAACATTCCTCCACCATTATTCATCATATTATTATTTGGCATCATACCATTGTTCATCAAATTATTATTTGGCATGAAATTAGATTGCATTCCATTTTGCATGTTATTATTTGGCATCATACCATTGTTCATCATATTATTATTTGGCATGAAATTAGATTGCATTCCATTTTGCATATTATTATTTGGCATTGAGCCCATTTGATTAGTGGCATTTGTTTGTGATCCCATATCTGGTGTTCCACCTAAATTTGCCACATCTTTATATGAATGAGGATGAACAAGTAAATAATTGATTCCATCTACATTACGAGTAAAATTATAGATTCCTAATGATACCAATTTAGATAAATATTCATTAGATTCACTCTCAGGAGTATCATCCAATAACAATATTACATTTTCCATGTTAATATTCATAGCTAATTTTTGGATGTTATCTGTATTTTGATAATCTCTGATAGCTGTTATATCTAAAATCATCTTATCATAATAAAAGTTTTGGAATGTATCTATTATTTCATCAACATTAAATACTCCCTCCATAGCTTTCATAACATCAATATTTAAGTTCATTAATAACTCTTTAAATTTGTTATAAATCATTACATTCATATTATCACCCTTTTTTATTCATCTCATTTATTTATTCATCGCACTCATATGTACTAGTATCATAGTACATTGATTTAGTTTCTCCAGATATTGGTATATTAAGTCCAATATTTATTACAGGAATAGATAGTGATATATAAGTAGTTACTTTATAGTGTACTGAACCATTACCTTCACAGTACTTAACCAAACAATATCCACCTTCTTTTAATTGATGACTCTTTTCACATGGATTTGATTTGTTATCAAATACAGAATAATTATAACCAATAGCTTTTATAAATCTATATATTTTAGCATCAGTATGTGAATCTTTATTTAAATTAGCTTCACTCATATTTGATAATTTCCCACCAGGTACAACAGAATAGCCTTCATTATTTTCAATAATATTAATTATTTCATTTTTAACCTTAAAAGCTTTAGTATAACTAATAGAATATGCTAAAAAAGCCGAAAAAACCGCTATAAAAGTAATAATTATTCCAATTAGCCATGTACTACCCATTGCCTCTCTCATGTCTCACACCCTTTTCACTTTTAAAAAAATGCTATAAATGCCATGCAGACATTTATAGCATTCTTATACTTAATTAATTTTGTTTTCCAATACAATCAGCAGGTATGCTGTTAGCATTTGTAATAGAAGTTGTATTTCCACTACAACAATACCAGTCATATACATTTGCGTTTGAACCTTCACTTACTTTTGGTCCTCTAACTGCTTTATAATTAGAACCATAAGTTTTACATGATTGAGTAACAATTGATTGTTGAATCATTGGCCAAACAAAGATATAGAACAATAATCCTACTGCAGCTATTGCTACAATAGTAATAACTGTCATATTTAATTCTCCACTCGCTTCTTTCATATTTAATAATTCCTCCTTATCATTATATATAAATTATACAACATCTTTCAGTTTTAAATCAATATATTTTACACATTAATTCTAATTTTTTTATACTGCTGTAAACATTTGAATGATAGAAAGTACTAAAATTACCATTACGCCTGCACCAGTTGCTGCTAACATAGTTGTAGTTTTTTTCTCCATTTTTGCAAGACGTTCTTTATATTTTGTTTCTCTAGATTTACTTTGTAAAGATGATATTGTTCTTGAGAAAGTTAATAATTGTTCTTGCTTACCTTCTTGACTACCTAAACCAAGTCTATATAAAAGTCTCATCATACGCATTGAATCTCTAACTGGATATCGTCTTGCGAAGGCCATATAAGGTTCAATAGATGAATCTCCAGAGTCAATTGCTGCAATTAAATCTCTTAATCCAGGCTTAAACATTTCTGGTGCTGTTTCTAAACTTCTTGTAATAGCTACTGGTACAGTATAATGTTGAATTAAGATTTCCAAACTCTTTAGATAATATGGTAATTTTAAATTAATATCATGCAAATGTTGTTTATAATATTTCTTTAAAGTACTATAATCATTTTTAAATACAAAATATGTTACAACAAATATTATTACTATTTTTATAGCTAAATTTAATCCTTTAACCATAGTAAGAACAACTAATGTAGTTAATATTAATGCAATAACAGCATTTTTTACTCTACTTTCATATCTAGCGTTTGGATCAACTTTATCTCCATATTTTGAATTTACATAAAAATCATAATCATCTTCTTTTAATTTACTAAATACAACTTTATTATCTTGAACAAAAGTATTAAAACTAAATGCACCCAGATATGTAAATAGAAGAATTACAATAACTCCTACCGCTAATATTTCCATTATTCAGCACCTACATCCTCATGGTAATATTTTATTCCTTTTAGCAAGAAAATTGTATTTATTAATATTACACCATGAAGTAATACTAATACATACCACTGCTCTAGTAATGTCATATAACTAGATTCTCCTAGTAGTAACTGAACTAATAATACAAGCAAGTATAGTGCAACACCGAATGTACAGAATTGTTTATAGAATGATGTTCTATCAATTCTATCACGATATACACTTTCAACTAGCATATCTATATCTTGAAGCATTCCTTCTAATGCTTCACCAGAGTCTTGCGAACCTTCTTTAGTTATTTGTAAGAACAATTGATGCATATTTTTAACAACATAATAGTCATATTTTTCATCCATAAATCTTATTGCTTCATCAATAGTACCATTTTCATATGACATTCTTATCATTTCATTAACATCACTTAATAGTGGTTCTTCTAAAACTCCAGAATCTCTAACACCCTCAAGGGATTTTACAAATGATTGTGTAGTATTAAATTCCATAATAACATTTGAAGTATATACTTGAATTTGTTCAAATATATATTCACTATATGATTTTTTGCACCTCATATAAGCTAAATAAGGTATTACTGCAATCGCAACTGCAGCATATACTATACTCCAAATAATACTATAGAAATATAGATAAGAAACGAATGCTGCTCCAATGCCAAATATTGCTATTTGTGTAATATATTGTTTTATTGTATATTCTTGTCCTAATTCTTTTGCTTTAGCTCTAACAATCTTGAAAGAATATGGGGCATATTTCTCATAAACACCACCAATTGTTCTAGTGATAAATTTATAAGATTTAGTTCCAGTATTCATTCTGTATATAAATACAAATATTATTATTGCAGCAACAGCTATTATTTCTATATACATACAAACTACCTCCTTATAGTTCAACCATTTCCATATTATTAATTACATTATTAGTTACATTTACTTCCATAGGCTTCTCTTCTACATTTTCTTGTAGTTGGCTTTCTTTTGGTATAAATGGATCTTCTCTCATTTGTACACCTTGAGAAGCTAAATAATCTATTAAATGCTGCGTTGGGTTATTATATGTTACATTTCCCATCAAATCACGTGAGTAAAGCACATTTACCTTAGCAGCATTTTCTTCATCATCAACATAAAATTCAACAACTTGAGTAATCTCTCTTTGAAATCTATTATATTTACTAGAGTAGAAACCTTTAACATGTATACCAAGTTGAATATATCTATGCATACCTTTTACAAACTGATCAATGTCTTGACTCGTTTCTAAAAGCGAATATAAACGCATTGGAATACTTGATGCTTTATCAGAGTGTATTGTTGATAAAATGTTATGTCCAGATGAAATAGAGTTTCTTACTGCCATAACGGCTTCAGCTGAACGAACCTCTGATAGTAAAATCCATCTTGGGTTTTGACGCATACAAGCAACTAATACATCTG
>JAEEGL013576578.1_pt1 | contig 54909 bp, 33 predicted proteins | sample 9134231 | NCBI WGS metagenome assembly JAEEGL01 (sample SAMN16246548, study PRJNA631951) | gut metagenome | biome: gut microbiome; feature: rumen; material: fiber-attached | host: Bos | place: Iran: Karaj | collected 2018-10
ATAATGAGGTGTATGGTAGTGGGGTTAGTTTAAGCGCGGAATTTTGGCAATATGACAGCCGTCTTGGCAGGAGATGGAATGTGGATCCCGTGTTTAAGGAGTACGAGAGCCCATATGCGTGCTTTGCGGGGAATCCAGTGCGGTTTGCGGATCCAAGGGGGAGAAAAATAGATCCTGAATCGCAAGATAACTGGATTAAACAAAAACAGCAGATTACTGAGACAATCGTCAATCGACTATTTCAGGTTATGACGAACACTCAAGGGGACAGTCCTTCTTATGTCAAGAAAAGTATTACAGTCCTTTATATGACTTTATCGGTAATGGATCAGATGGAAAGGAATCGTGATTGGACATTCGCCCTATCAGCAATAAGCGAAGGAACTACTGGATATACACAACTAACAAGAGATCCAAAGCATAACATGGCCTATCTGTTCAAAATAGGATATGTAAATACAGACAATTTCGTCCACGAAGTCACCCATTGCGGACAATTTCTGAGCGGGAAAGTCGTTTTCAAAGAACAGGAAGGCGGATTTGGAGCATATGTGGATATTTATGATGAATTGGAAGCTTATCAGGCTCAATATTATTACAATCCGAATTCATTACCGCTAAACAAATACCCTATCTTTACCGAAAAATGGTTAAGAGATATTAAAGATGATACAGGTAATTACCCTTATAGAAAGGATGGGGTGATTTCATTTGATAAATATGCAACAAAGGAGATTATGCAAAAGGCATATCCAGAAATTTTTGAAATATTTGACGATATGAAGGGGCCTCTAATGTGCCAGCCGAGAACTGTTAGTAACTGACAACCATTGTATTATGAAAAAGCATCTGGCATTTGTTATATTTTTCTTGATGTCAACAAGCCGACTTGCCTTTGCCCAAAACGAGGCGATTGCCAACGACTATTATCAGATCAGATTCTGCGAACGTAATCAAGTCGAAGAAGTCCCATATTATTTAAAAGCATCTCATCACGTAAAAAAATTTCCATATAAAATTTGCGAAATTTGCATTGTGTCTTTTGACACCCAAATGAACTGTATCAAAACCCACATCCATATCGTTAACAAGAGGGACAAGCATTGGCTCCCTGAAATGCAGTCGTTTCATGGAAAGATAGAATTTATTAACGATAGCACGGTTGCATACACCAGCAATAGCTTAATCAATGCAACAGATGATTATTCCAAAGCTATAATTCGAATCTTATATTTTCCTGACCCAATGAGCTCTGTGGAGGAGGAATTTGTTATTCGGTCATCCTCAATACGAAAAGTAGAAACGGGATGGACTCTATATCAACTTGAAGATTTGCAGTTGAAAAGAATAGAACAAAGAGAATTAAAAAATATATTAAAGATTTGCGGATTGCAAATGAAGAACAATCGGATTAAATATCCTGTCAAGATTTTTAATTTTTCTCCCTCAAAAGTTGTTCCAAGTTGTCTCCCAACCAAAAATAATCCTATCTTCGCCCCATGAAACTGACTGCTACATACCCGCTTCCGACAACCGGTGCCCATACTCCCCATTATCGATACTTTTTCAACGGGCAAGAGGCTGATAATGAAGTGTATGGAGAAGGGGCGGTTTTGGGGTACGAGTTCAGGCAGTATGATGCGAGGATTGGGAGATGGTGGAGTATAGACCCGATGGCGGACAAGTACCCAGGGGTGGGGCCGTATGCGTTTTGTATAAATAGTCCGCTAATGTTGGTGGATTTGAAGGGAGAAGATCCTATATATTCAAAAACAATTGGAGGCAGAGTTAAAAAAATTGGAGATGATGGTCAGTGTGGTACCGGAGCGTATTTAGTTTTAGGAAGTAAAATTAAAGAAGTTAAGTCTGCAACAAAAGCAGGAGAATTTTATGGCGGAGATTTGTCGGAAAGCAACAATGTGATAAAAATCCCTACAGGACAAATTTTACAAGGGGTGCAGCAAAGTGTGGATTTCACCTTAAACAGTGGAACTTCCCCAGAAACCAGAGTGGAATATGGCGGACATTCATTATATGGTGACAAACAGGCTCGCATTTGGGACGCAGGAACCATCACTCAAAGCAAAATCTTACCCAATGGAGCTGTAATACAAATAAGATCTGTAACTCCTTTTAAAATCGGAGGGAAGAAATACCAGTATGGAGGACCGCCTGAAACAATTGAATTTATTTGGCATGTTCACACATTCAGTTCAACGCCTTCTAGCAGAGATTTTCAATCCATGAAAGATTGGAGGAGTAGTTTTAAAGGGAATGCATTTGTTGTATGCCCAAATGATAACAAGGTAGCTTTCTATAATGAAAAAAAAGTACTCATTAGAATTAGCCTTGAAAATTTCATAAAAATGGGAAAACAGGAGGATGTGCAATGAGAACAATTGTTAGTATCATAGTGTTGGCAGTGCTTTTCATGGTTTTCAGTTGTTGCTCTTTAAATCGTCAAACTCACATTGAGCAAAAAGCAAAATTCTCGTATCATACATGTTGTGGTCAGGATTTTTTTCTTCAAAACAAGACCAATAGAGCGATTGCTAAGGCCAAGAATGAAGCGGACACGATTTTTATATATGGTGTTGCATTTAACAACTGGAGGGTATTATGGTATTATAAATCAAACAATATTCATAGTTGCTGGATTTCACCATACAAAATCACATGGAACCCTGTTGTAAAGACAGAAATTCAAAATTTGGACAGCGTGAGTGTAACCCAGTGCTTTAATGATGGTTATCAAAAGGATATTTTATGTTTTGAGGATGAACTCGATGGGGAAACTATATATATGATTGTTAAAGAGACTCATTATTCAACTTCTATTAACAGTGATTGCCTTTTTACTCATAAATTTCCTGTTAACAGTTTCCCTTATAGATTGCAGAATGATTTGGCCAGGATTGTTTTGGGAAATGATACAGTAAAACAATTATACCCATAGGAGATAATAAGCAACATTTTCTTCAACATTACAAACGGCCTTTCTAACCCGAAAATATCGTATCTTCGCACCATGATCCACACCTCTATGTACCAGTCAAAATTCCCGAGTCCCCATACTCCCCATTATCGATACTTTTTCAACGGCCAAGAGGCTGATAATGAGGTATATGGAGAAGGGGCGGTTTTGGGATACGAGTTCAGGCAGTATAATGCGAGGATAGGGAGATGGTGGAGCATAGACCCTGAAACAGAAACAACGCCTTCAATTTCCGCATATGCTGCCGTAAACAACAATCCTATTGTATATGCAGATCCAGATGGGAGAAAAGAATTCGTGACCATTAAAATCCACATGAATTCAGGACAGACTATAGCATTGAAAAAACAAGTTTCCAATAGAATAATGACGGATGGTGTTCCGCACATGAAGGTCAGTCGCCTCTCACGAGCCATGTGGTATTATGAAAATTATTATTACGATTATGAACATGTTTACAACTTCACGCAAAACCAAGATGGAGGATTTTCTTTGTCAGATAATGTTACTAAGGTAATCTCTTCCGGTCAAGTTAGAGATAACGAAATCGTATGGTTTGGCGGAAACAAATATGGGGACACCAAAAAGGATCCCAATGAGTTATATTCATACTATGACCTTAATCAACCCGGAGGTTGGCATTTGTTCTCAGAAAACGGAGGTGTTTCACCAACACAATATAAAGCATCAAAAGGGTTTCCAACCATGATCAATGTCGATCTACTCCTAGATGCTTTCAATGGAGCAGGAGCAATGAGAGGACCATTGCCTAATATGAAGAATAACCCATTAGATAAAGCTGCTTTCACTAATATTGTGAAAGATATTATACAAATGACGGTTGAACAAACCAAGAAAGAACATGAAAATGAAAAAGTGACTGTGGATTTTACAGTAAACGAAGGAAATGGAAAGTGGCACCGAGGAAGCCAGTCAGGTGTTCCGCGAAAAGACTCTGCAAGAATAGCAAAAGAACGTTCCAATGAAAAATAGGTATCTAATAATAGTTTTTTATTTCGCCTTATGTTCTGCTATCTTTTTCAGTTGCAGTCATAAGCAACAACAGTCTGAACAATCAGACCTTGAAATAATGCTGTCCGACCTGGTGGAAGACAGATATGCCCATTGCAACCAATTGTCGAAAAGCAATGAAAAAATGAACAGGTACAAATATGCAGACGAGATCATGGAGAAATGCAACCAATTGATCGCCAGCCAAGATCCGTATCGGGAGAAATACAAAGGACTCCGTTCCCTAATGAAAGAGTACAAAATTGATTGGCCTTATGGTATTAACGGGACGGAAATGGATTCGATGAATTTTGCTTTAATGGTCAGGGTGGTGCAACTATACGCTTTGGATTATGAAATCGAGTCATTTTACCAATCCCATTATCAGGTAGAATTGCTTGGAATTGAGTATGCCGGAGAGTTCCGTGACAAAAAAGGCAATAGAGTTGTCAGGCTGCACCCGGAATATATCAGTCAGAATCCGAATCTTAACCCGGTATATTATATGAACGGTGAAAAATTGTCCACAGATGGTACATACTGGTACTACACGCCACATAACTCCGACACAATTGTCTCGTTTGACTTTGATGTAATGAGATGGGGACAACCGTTCCACGGAAATTGTGGCACCAAAATGTCGTTCGACCCTAAAAAAACTACCACACCATGAAACTCATATCTTCATACCCGCCAAAATCCTCCCGTTCCGCTATGGGGGGGGTGTCGGTACTTCTTCAACGGGCAGGAGGCTGATAATGAGGTGTATGGCGAAGGGGCTGTTTTTGGGGGTATGAGTTCAGGCAGTATGATGCGAGGATAGGACGGTTCTGGAGTGTGGACCCATTAGCAGGGAAATTTCCGTGGAATAGTCCGTATGCGTTCGCGGAAAATGATGTTGTTCGTGCTATTGATTTGGAAAGCAAAGAAAAACTTATTGTAATTGTCGGCACTAATGAAGACGGAACAAAAGTAAAAGTTACAAGAGATCAAGAAATTTCTGAAGAGCAATACAATAAAGCAATCAAAAAACTAAAGACGTTGGATGAAAATGGAATGAATCAAACTGACAGGGAAACATTAAAAAAAAAATAAGTTCCACATCAATGAATATATCAAAAAATAAAATTTTAGTGTTTTCGGTAGGCACTATAGGATTATTTATAGTGCTTTACTTGATGTTTTCAAACACAAATAAAAAATTTGATTCCAAAGAATGGAAAGAAACGGAATCCACGCTCAGTTTGAGATATGATATGATTAAAGATTTGAAGAATCATTATAACTTAATCGGTCAATCAAAAGAGCAAATAGTTGAATTGCTTGGGGAACCAGACACGGCTTTCAATCATTGCTATTATTATAATCTGGGATATTCCAGACACGGCATTGACACAGGAACCCTCATTATAGTATTCAACAACAATAACACAGTCGCTTCATTTTCTGTCATATCAGGATAGCAAATGTAAACCTCCCCCTTTTCGGGCAATTCTAACCTCTTATTTTCCTTAAAACGAAATCCGCATCGAAATCCTTATCCCATTCTTGGCCCACCCCTTCAAATCCTTGGCGTAGGTGAGGCGGCGCACATAGTCGATACGGAGAACTTCAAAGATGTTCTCAATGCCGGCGGTGATTTCCATGTAGGGCATTTTGCCCATCGGCCCGCATCCGTCTGGGAGCAGATAGAGCCCGGGATTGGCAGGACCGGGGATGTTCTTGGCCGAAAGCCCGCCATACACCCCGCTGAACGAGAGCACCTCGCGCAAGTTCAACTTGTTCCAAAGCGGAATGCGGTTGAAAATCCACCCTTTCAGATAGTAGGTGGCATATAGCCCCACATACTTGTCCATGATGAATTCCATGGGTTTCATCAAACAGAAAACATTGGGCGTAAGGAAGATAGACTGGTTGCTCGACGGCACATACAGTTTGGTGAAGGGCGCCGCATTCCACACAATGCCCGCTTGCACCTCCGCATCAATATGACCGAAGGCGGAAAGCCAGAAACGCTTCTCCACCGAGAAGTCCGTGCGGTTGAATATGTTCTTCAGATCCAAAAATCCCAATGTGTGCGTGAGTGAGAGCACCGGCGCGTTCTTGGAGAGTTTCAGCAGATTGTTGTCCTTGCCCGTCTGACTGTTATAGACACGCTCGCCCGGTGCCCAGCGGAGTTTCAAACCCCACTCCATATTGGTGAAGGATCGCACCCGCGTGGCTGTCCCGTCGCTGTTCACCCGCCAGTACGCCAGCGTGCCCGCCGCCTCGTTGTCCTCGTACTGCAACCATGTGTCCATACTCAACCGGAATGGCCACTCTTTCACATACCGCAACTTGAACCGTCGCACATACTGGGCCGAAAGTTCCGGATCGCCCGCAGAATAGGACTGGAAAATGTTGTCGCGGTCCATGTAACCGTAACTCCGCCCAGGCAACTCCATGTCGTAGCTGGCACTGAGCGACAAAGCGTGATGCGGGTGCTCGTTCACATGACGCTCCTTCGCCACAAAACTGTGCGTCACCGTAATCCCGTACTTCATCCGCTGATCATTAAGTCCAAAAGCAAGATAACCGTTCATAAACCAACGGTTGTGCAACTTGGCGGTGGTCATTCCCCCGAAGCGCAACCGGACACCCTCCGTCGGATTGTAACTGATAAAATCATACACCGGACCAATGTCAAATCGGCTGCTCTTACGCTCTTTTTCAGTGGCAATGTAGCCGGTAGTGAGTATCTCCGCCGTTTTCTCCAATGCCTTGAAGAGCGGCAGGCGGCGCAATTCGGCCGAAAGACTGTCTATAAACGCCTCCTTGGCGGTCAATGGTTGCGGCCTCATCTTCCGCCATTGCCACTGCTTGTATTTCAGCACATTAGCATACAACACATTATTATCAGACAAACCGGCCGACAGCGAATCGGGTAATCCCACACCAAACTCATGCTGGTACCATATAGTATTCTGGCGCACATACAACTGCCGCATTTTTTTCCGCTTAATCAAAGAAAAAGAGGCGAACGTTTGCGCTTCACCAGGCACCCACAAACCGCTGTCTGTCTTCATAAAATCCTGCTCCACAATGAGTTGTCGTACAAAATTCATATTGATGTCTATCGGCACATTGATGGCGTATTTCTTCAGGGCATACGTGCTGTCGTTCACCACATACAAGCGACCGGTAAACCCAAACGAACGGCTGTTCACCGGCGCAAAAGAGAGTTCAATGCAGGAGACACTGTCTATCTCAACCGTGTCGGTAATGAAATAGTGGTAATACAAGGTGGCTATGGTGGAGGACAAAGGACTAACGAACTTATTGAGCATCAATTCAATATCATTGTCGAAGATATTGACTTCCGCAAACATGGCATCCAGGTTGGTGCCGCCGCCTTCCTCCTCCAAAACCTCTCCAATGCCCTGCATCCGTTTGGCGGTCACATACTCCACATTCCTGCGGGGCGACTTCTGATAGTAATAATCGGAAAGATTCTCCCGCAACGCAATCGTGAGCACAGGCACGGTATCGTCTGGAATGGTGTCGATGTATTTCTCCAAAAAGGCGAACTGCTGGTTGAAACTGTTTTTCTGAAAATCCATATCAAACCGCCCGAAGGTGATGACCATCTTCGTATATTTCTTGGCATGATAAAAATCAGCCGCCTCAAAACGGTATTTGTCCTTGTTTCCAATCACTTTTTCCACCAGTTCGACGGCAGGATTGCCCTTGCGGACATATTTCGGTTTCTTTCGTCGGGTAACCACCACCTCTTGCAGTTCCCTTGAGCGGTTAACCACTATATCCAATTGTTTCTTTTTTCTATTAACAATCAGAGTATCAGGATTATACAAAGAGTAGGAAATAATCAGCGTATCGGTATTGGCAAATAGCAGCCGGTACGAGCCATCCGCTTCCGAATAGGTTCCCACATCGGTGTTCTTCCATTGGATCCGTGCCATATACGCAGGCACCTTGTTCCCTTTCTCATTTATAGTAAAAACCTTACCTGTAAGCACTTGGGCCGAAAGTTGCCCGAAAAGCAACGCAAAAAAGAGCAGGAAAACAGCCCTGTTTTTCATTATCGCACCAGTTTCACCACCTGATTCTGTCCCTTGGAGTTAGACACTTTCAAGAGGTAGATTCCTTTAGGATAGGAAAACGCATGATTGAGCGTATGCGCGTCGGCATCCAGTGATTCTTCAAAGACATCCAAAAGCCGGCCGTCGATGGAGTATATCTCAAACCGATATTGGTCGGGCTCCTCGTTCTGCATGAAGAGGGTGAGGTTGTCGCGGACCGGGTTGGCCACTTTGAGCATAAAATCGCGATGGTATTGTGTCACACCAACCTGCGCGTCAATCAAAAACTCCGTAATGACCGGCAAGTGGTCCGACTGGTTGAAGAGGGCATTGGCCACATCTTGCGGAACCGCCTGATTCTGCGGAGAATTGATGGAATTGTTGTAATGATGCCCATCCTGTCCAAGGGCATGGTATGTCTCCGGAAGCACATGCACACGGTCACTGCCATAAAACACATACGGGGACACTAAAATGATGTCGAAACGGTCGTCCAAACCGCCGGAGGAAAAACACTCGTTGTCATAATTGGTACTGTGCGTGGACTGGGTATGGATATCCGCAAACGCCGCATTGTTGTTCCAGTTCCCAGGGCGGTCAATGGGATCATAAAAACGGTACAAGCTGTTGGAGTAGTCAACCAGTTCCTGATAGGCGGGTTCCGAAGAACTATACACATTAAAGTCGCCTGACACCACATTGTTGCCCGGTGACCCAAGTGAAACCAACTTGTTCATCAGTTTCTGTGTCTGCAAATGGCGCGACTGGGCGTTGGCATCCGAACTGCCGGCCTTCAGGTGCATAATCCAAAATGTGATAAACACCGTATCGCCTTGTGCCAATCCGGTGGAGTTGTAATACATCTTATATCCGTTGATATCCCGATAAGAAGTCGTCACATAATAATGTTTGTATAGCGACAGTTTATGCGTGTCGTAGAAAATCATATTGGCAATGGTGCCGCCCGAATAATTGGTCAGGGGGCCATGGGCATAACCACTTACGCCATTGGTATTGATGACATTGTTCAGCAACCGGTCGGCGTATGTGTTATTGCTCCCCAATTCGCACACGCAGAACACATCGGGTTTCACATAATGGAAAATGGTACGCAGATTCTCGTCCTTGCTGTCCAGACTATTGGTAACGGCATTACAGTCGGACACCCCGGAATTATTGGTATAGTACATCAGATTGTACTGCATCATCTTCAGGGTATCCTGTGCGGACGCCTGGCCCAGCACCATCCATAATAACAGCCATAAGAAAAGGTCAAGTCGTTTCATACGATATTTTATTTCCATTGAAAGGTGTTTATCAAATGAAGCGCATCTTCCCTAAGGTATTGGATTACCGGCTCCAGCGAATCGTTGTTGGGGGTGAAATTGAAATAGAGCGTGGAGCGGAGGAACTGGCGTGTGCTGTCGGTCATCCAGAACATGAGGGGGGTGGCCACCTCGCGACCCGCGATGTCATAAATCTGGCCCCACAATCGGGATTCCGGATCCCGAATCACCGAATACTCCACATCGTCCGCTTTCTGGTAGTGGAACTTCACCATTTTCTCCTCGTGCACCATCAGACTGCGCAACGAATCGGGACGGGGGACAGGGAAATAGGTGATTTTGAAGGTCGCATTCAGCGTGGGATAATCCACATCCACCCAGTATGAACCGTCTTTTTGGGGTCGGATGGAGAGTTGGGCCGCCTCCGACTGCTCGAAGGTGAACGGCAGAAGCGTATCCACCTGCCGGTATTGGTGCTCGGGCAGGTCGATGCGGAAATAGGCAACAGGTTTCGGCGTTTCCACATTACGCCTTCCGCCACAGGATGACAGAATCAGCAGGGAAACCAGCCAAATGCCTAATCCCAAAACCAATCGGGAGGTGGATTTCATGAAAGATGTAAATCTATTCTATAGGTAACTCTTTAAATTCTTATTCTTTCCGTTCTGGCGCAAACGCTTCAGGGCACGCTCCTTGATCTGGCGCACACGCTCACGGGAAAGTTCCATGCGGTCACCGATCTCATCCAAGGTGTGCTCATGCGTGGTGTCAATGCCGTAGAAGAGTTTCAGCACCTCGCGTTCCTTCTCGGGAAGCGTCTTCAGCACATCGTGAATCTCGGAAGAAAGCGACTCGTTCATCAGAATCTTGTCGGTATCCTCATCGTTGTCGTGCACAAAGATGTCCACGAAACGGGTTTCCTCGTTGGGGGAAATCGGAGAGTCGATGGACTGCGGGTGGTTGTTCATCTTCATGATTTCCGACACCTTATAAACCGGCATATCAATAGCTTCGGCTATTTCTTCGGTGGTAGGCATACGCTTGAGCTGCTGCTCCAAACGGGCGGTTTCCTTCTTGATCTTGTTGATGACACCCACCTGGTTCAAAGGCAGACGCACAATACGCGACTGGTCGGCGATGGCCTGCAGAATGGATTGGCGGATCCACCACACAGCGTAGGAGATGAATTTGAAACCACGCGTCTCATCAAAACGCTTGGCCGCCTTAATCAAACCCACATTGCCCTCGTTAATCAAGTCTTGAAGACTAATACCTTGATTCTGATACTGTTTTGCCACAGAAACCACAAAACGCAAGTTCGTGGTAGTCAGTTTGTTCAACGCCTCTTCGTCGCCGGCCTTGATCTTACGGGCCAGCTCCACTTCCTCTTCGGCACTGATCATGCTTTCCTTACCAATGTCGGCCAGATATCGGTCCAAAGATGCCGAATCACGATTGGTAATGGATTTTGAAATTTTTAATTGTCTCATATATTAAGTTGTAAAATATTTATATGCTATAAAGTAAAAATGTTGGGTATTCGTCTTATGTCTTAAGTCTCCAATCCCTCGTCTCACCTCTCACATCTCACATCTCAATTCCTAACAATATCCGTTGTACCCTCATTATTCAATAAAGTTACATTTTTGGTGATTTTTTCCTTGTTCCGGACGATATTTACCTGCACTTTGTCGCCGGGCGACTTGGTTTTGAGCACGCCGCGCACTTCAGCGAGACTGTTGACTGACATTTTGTCAATATGGGTAATCACATCACCTTCCTGGAACCCGTTCTTGGCGGCGGCACCATCTTCCTGTACCTCAGCCACATATACTCCTCTAACATCATCCAGGCCATATTCTTCGGCCAAGGAGGCGTTCAACTCGGCGATGGAGATGCCCAAAAAGGCCTGTTGCACTTTACCATACTCCTTCAAATCATAATAGATCTTTTTCACAATATTGGAAGGAATGGCAAACGAATAGCCCGTATAGAAGCCGTTGCCCGAGGCGATAGCGGTGTTGATGCCCACCAGTTTGCCAGCGGCGTTGACCAGGGCGCCGCCGCTATTGCCGGAGTTCACCGCCGCATCGGTTTGCAAATAGGTCTCCTCCGTGGGATGACGGCGTGAGGAAAGGTCAAGCTGACGCGCCTTGGCGCTGATGATGCCTGCTGTGACCGTAGAGGTCAAATTCATCGGGTTGCCCACGGCCAGCACCCACTCCCCTATTTTCACAGAGTCGGAATTGGCAAAAGTGAGATAGGGCAAATCCTCAGCGTCTATTTTGATGAGCGCCAAGTCAGCACTCGGGTCTGTGCCCACAATGGTACCGTTGAACTCGCGCTTGTCGTTCAGCGTGATCGTGGCTTTCACAGCATCCTCCACCACATGGTTGTTGGTGACAATATACCCATCGGGCGACACAATCACACCAGAGCCGGCGGCCTGCACCGGATACATGCTGGGGGCCGAACCGAACAGGTTTTCCCATATTGTACCACCAAAAAAATCGTCCCAAACGGAATTTTTCTGCGTAAATTCCGTCTTAATATACACGACAGCATTGACAGATTTCTCCGCGGCTGTGGTCAAATCAACATAATTCATGCCTTTGGACGCCGATTGGGCATGAATCGGCTGGAATGGGAAAAGAAAACTCAAACAACTGATTAACAAACAGTTAACAATAATCTTTGCTCTCATAACTTTATTATTTTATAGTGAAAAGCGCATTAATAACGAATAAGTGCAAAAAAAATTGCAATAATAGTGCCAGAATTAAATATTTTTTCTATTTTTGCCGCCCCAAAAAAGTAAAACTAAAAACACAAAAAAATGTACGCAATTGTAGAAATAGCCGGGCAACAGTTCAAGATTGAAAAAGACCGCAGAGTCTATGTTCAACGCCTTCAGGCTGAAGAAGGATCCCAGGTCAAGTTCGACCGTGTATTATTGATTGACAACGACGGTTCTGTAAAAGTTGGTACCCCCACCGTTGACGGTGCTTCCGTTACCGCTACCGTTCTCAAACACCTCAAGGGTGACAAAGTTCTTGTTTTCAAGAAGAAAAGAAGAAAAGGTTATCAGAAACTGAACGGACACCGCCAGTTCCTGACCTCCATCAAAATTGATGACATCGCTTTATAATTGATTATTAACGAAAAAAAACTATAAGTTATGGCACATAAAAAAGGTGTCGGTAGTTCACAGAACGGCCGCGAATCACATAGCAAGAGATTAGGTTTGAAAATTTTTGGCGGTCAATTCGCCAAAGCCGGTAACATCATCGTACGCCAAAGAGGTACGGTTCACAACCCTGGCCAGAATGTCGGTATGGGCAAAGACCACACCTTGTTCGCATTGGTTGACGGTATCGTTAGCTTCAAGAAAACCTACAAGGATAGATCATACGTGTCTGTAACCCCTGTTCAGGAGTAACAGAACTCTATGATATTTTGTTCATAATGTTTGATTTTAAAAAAAGCCGCTTTTCAGCGGCTTTTTTTATTTTCCATATATTCGCGGAATGCCTATGACAAACGCTCCACGGCATTTTTGATACGACGGCAAGCCTCTTTCAGCTTGTCTTCCGAAGTGGCATACGACAAACGGATGCAGTCGTCATCACCGAAGGCGCTGCCTTGCACGGTGGAAACGCTGGCATCGAGGAGGATGTAGAACGCCAAATCCTTGGAGTTCTCAATTACGGTCTTTCCATATTGTTTGGCGAACTCGGAGTCGGCGGGCACATGTTTGCCATAAAGGGATTTCACCTTCGGGAAGAAGTAGAAAGCGCCTTGCGGCATACGCACTTCAAAACCCGGAATCTCGTTCAACAGACCGAAAACAAGATCTCTTCTCTGTTTGAAGGTATTGCGCATATTGATAATGTCTTCCGATGTTTTGGGATCCATCTCCATGGCGCGCAAGGCGGCGCGTTGTGAGATGGAACCAGTGGCGGAAGTGATTTGGCCCTGCATCTTTCCGCATGCCTTAGCCACCTCCACCGGAGCACCGATGAAACCGATACGCCAGCCGGTCATGGCAAAGCCCTTGGCCACTCCGTTGACGGTAACCACCTGGTCTTTAATGAAATCAAACTGGGCAATGCTTTCGTGGCCGCCCACAAAGTTGATATGCTCGTAAATCTCATCCGACATAATCATCATCTGCGGGTGCTTTGCCACCACTTCAGCAAGAGCGCGGAGTTCCTCTTTCGTATAAACCATACCCGTCGGGTTGGAAGGGCTGCTGAACATCATCAGTTTGGTATTGGGCGTGATGGCGGCCTCGAGTTGCTCCGGAGTGATTTTGAAATCGTTCTCCAACTTGGCCGGCACATACACGCACTTGCCCTCTGCCATCTCGGCAATGGCACGATAGGAAACCCAATACGGGGTAGGGATAATGACCTCATCGCCCGGGTTTACCAAAGCCATAACCACTTGATAGATGGATTGTTTGCCTCCTGTAGATACCACAATCTGATTGGTGGCGTAATCCAGGTTGTTGTCTCTCTTGAACTTAGCGCTAATCGCCTTCAGCAAATCCGCATAACCCGGCACTGGAGGATAGTGGGTGAAGTTGTCGTCAATCGCCTGTTTGGCATACTCTTTCACTGTTTCTGGTGTGTTGAAATCGGGTTCACCGATGCTCAAACTGATCACATCTTTTCCTTTTTCCTTCAGTTCGCGCGCCAATGCGGTCATGGCCAGCGTTTCAGATGCGGCCATCGTGGTTACTCTTTTCGAAAGTCTTTCCATATAAATTAGGTGTTTTTTGATATTTCCAAATCGGGTTGCAAAGGTACGAAATTTAGTGAATCGTGAAGAGCGTTCAGGTATTATAAAAAGAGACTTCCCAATTGGGAAGTCTCTTAAGGGACAATCGAACAAATGGCCAACAACGATCGGCTATTTCTTCACTATGCGTTTGGTTATCACTCCCCTATCCGTACAGATACGGGTGAAATAAACGCCGGAGGCAAGACCGGAAGCGTCAACCATGGCCGTATGGTCATTCACTTCCATGGAAATCAATAGTTTACCATAAACATCATACACTTCCACACTTTGAATGCTGATTTCCGCATTCTGGATTCTGAACTCTCCGGTGGTCGGGTTAGGATAAATGGTCGTCTGGCCCAACTCATAGTTCTCCACACCCACAGTGGCGGTTGTGAAGGTAATGGTGTTGGACGGTTCGCTGAACAACCCGTTGGTGCAATGGGCCACCACCTGAGCCATATAGGAGGCCCCGGATTCCAAACCCTGTAACTCGTACGGGTGGGTGTTCGCCATTTGCATATTCCAGATCTCCTCGTTCACCTTACGGTAGTTGATGGTCCATTCGTTAGCAGTACCGGCGCTTTGGGTCCAATCCAATGTGGCACTCACATTCGTCGTGTCCACCAAATGCAGATTGGTGGGTTCCGGGCACAGATCATTCATGGTGGTGAACGAAGCGCTGGAAGTCCAGCCGCTCTCACCTGCCCCGCAAACCGCCTGCACCTGCACCTGATAGGCCGTATTGGATTGCAGATTGGTCAGGAAATACGACGGGGAGGACAGATTGGACACCAATGTCCAAGTGGTGGCCGACGCCTCCTTGTATTGCAAATTCCAATGGCTCTCCAATCCTACCGGAGTCCACGACAGCGTTGCAGAATTGGCCCCAACATTGCTGACTGTAAGACTTTCAGGCACCGAACAAGGTAGATAATCCAGCACAATATCGTCAATATAACCTGCAATATAAGAGTATGCCGGTTTGGAATGGAAAATGACGATTCGGTTACCGTTTCCCGCATAGGACCTGAAACTTACCGTATAGGTGTTATAAGCCAACCCCGTCACATCCAGGGTGTCCACAGGAATAAAGGTGTTGTAATCATTCCCTTCCATTACACCGACAATCGGAGTGAAGGGGTATGTGCCGTTTTGCTTGCGCGCGCCGAAAGAAAGTTGCAGCGAGTTCATAGGAATTGTTGCCACATCAACAATCGGCAGAATGGCGTATTGGTCGCTATAGGAAGCGGATGAGGAAGCGTAGAAACGCAGTGAATAGGGTTGGCTTTGCGCGTAGGAGGTGTTGTAATACACAATCGGATAATAGGACATTGAAGCACCCAGATCCACATGATTCCAACAATCAGGCAAATTGTTGTCTTCAAAAGTATTAATAGTGTGTGTATAACCACTGAAATCCTCCGTGAAAGGCAAAGATGTAATAGGCAGGCACTCCGTAACCACATACACGGGAACACTCCATACGGATGATTCTGTAGGACTGCAATTGGATTTTATCTCAATCTTGTATGGTGTGTTCGGCGAAAGGTTGGTTAGTGAATATGACGAGGTGTTGGTCACCACGACCGTATTCGAAGGGCCTCCAACCGTATCTACAGAATATTTCAATATCCATTCTGTTTCTGAACCCAGCGGGGTCCAAGACAGGTCCATACTGGTAGCCGTGAGGTTTGATACGGTAACATCCTGCACCGGCAAACACATCGGAGCGGAAGAAAGAACCAGATCATCGACACTTCCAGCGTTATAATTGATGGTTATAACTTTGGGGGCTTTCAAGGCCACATAAGAACCGTTGCCGACATAATTCCTGAAATATGTCGTATAAGAGGAGATGGTATCACTCATTACCAAAACGCTATCCACCGTAACAAAAGTACTCATATCGTATGGGTCTGACATCACGCCGACCAACAGGTTGAAGGAAGCATAGGAAGTTGTGTATTTCCGTGCCATAAAACTGAGTTTGAGTGTGTTAATAGGATAAAGATTTGTGTCCACACTCGGAAGTATCGCATACTGATCGCTGTATGGGTTGGAGGTATGCACATAGAAACGGAGACTGTTATCTCCTGATGAGGCATACGATGAGGAACTATATACGACAGGATAACCGCTGTAAGTGGTTCCGGTATTCAGATAGTGCCAACAAAGCGGCAGGTTGTTTTCGGAAGTGGATGTGGTTCCTGTCTGACTCTCAAAATCTGTGGTAAATGGCAACTGGTTGATCGGGGAACATTCTGTTCTGAACAATTCCACAGCCGTCCAGTTAGAGACATCACCCTGTCCACAGTCGGCGCGAACCCTCACCTCATACGCTGTATTTGGAGAAAGGGCGGTAATTATCGTGGAAGGCGCGTTACTGACTGGCAACACCAACCATGAGGTGTCCGGATTTCCCCACAACCTGTATTGCACATCCCATGCGTTTTCCGTACCATTCGGATCCCAAGACACTTCCGCCGAGGTGGATGTGATATGGCTTATGCTCATATGACGGACAGGCATACAGGTAGGCATGGCCCTTACCACAATATTGTCCACATAACCGGTGTTATAATAAGCGGTATTGGGGAACTTGATGGCTTTAAAAGCTATGCGATTTCCCGTTCCGGTATAATTATTGAAATACATATAGAATGTCTCATAATTCGGGTTTCTCAGATTTAATGTATCAATGGCTGTGAATGTGGCAATATCCAACGGATCACTCATCACACCGACAACCAGGTTAAACGGGTAATAGGAAGTGGCTCTTGCATCAAATTGCAGTTCCAGATTTGTCAACGGGGTAACCGAATGGTCCAATTCCGGCAGTATGGCATACTGGTCGGAATAGGAGTTGGAAGTGGCCGTGTAGAAATACAAGCTGTTCAAGCCGCTGGCCGCATAAGTGGCGTTTTTATACACCAATGGACACCCACTGTAATATGAACCTGTATTGTAATACTGCCAGCAAGTGGGAAGATTGTTCACCGTTTCACTTGTTGTGCCCTCCACTGAATCAAAGTCCTCCTGATAAGGCAACGGAAGAGCTTCGCACATGGTTGTGAAAGAGGTCAGCACATATCCGCTATATCCTAAATTGTTCGGGCAGATGCCGCGCAAATACACATCATAGGTGGAAGCGGCACTCAATCCGGTAACATTGAAAAATGTGTCCGTTTGGACAATTTGCGGAGCCGTTCCATCCAGCGTGCTGCCGGTGGGCACTATCGTGATTTCCCATTGGGTTTCGTCTTCACCCGGGAACCACCTAACCGTGGCCGTTGTGGTTGTAATATTGGTAACCGTAACAGGATTAGGATTATAACAATTGGAAATCGGTTCAATCCACACATCATCCAAATAACCCATATTTGTGCCTTTGAAGGCGATAAAGTGTCCGTTGCCGGTATATCCCGCAAGGGAAACCACATGGGGCTCAAACTGATTGGAAACATGACAATGTATGGTGTCCATAGGGACGAAACTGCTCAGATTTTCAGGATCATCCATCACACCCACTTCAAGATAATTGGAGGGAGTGGAAGACTCGTAATACAGGGAAACCTGTAAAGAGTTTATGCTGATGCTGTGGTCAAACTCATTCGTAACCGCCAGACTATATGTGTTTCCTTGCGAATAGAAATACAAACTGGAGGGAGCGGAATTGTAGTAAACCGTATAAAGATAGGGATACTCATTGGGACTGTATGAGCCGGGTCTGTACCAGCAATTAGGGAAGAACGCGGATCCGTTCACGCCGCCATAAGAATCAAAATTCTCCAGATAAGGCAAGGATGTGATCATCCCGCAATTGGTGATGAAACTGCATTTCATAAACTGGCTGGGAGTGGGATCGCCGCAATTGGCTGCCACAAAGAAATCATATTCCGTATTCGGCTGGAGGTTGTTCAACACAATACTACTCTGGTTCACCGTCTGCCAAGAGGATGTCTGCGGGTCGGTAACTCCTTTAGGACCGTACACATATACCCACGACTGCTCGTCCTGACCGGGTGTCCAGCTGAGTTCAGCGCTTGTTGTTTGGACTAGTCCCACTTGAAGATCGGTAATGTGTCTGCAAGAAGGAATGTAATCAATCGTGATGTCATCGAGGTAGATATAGGAGGCGAGCCATTGCTGGGTCCTGAATGCCACATAACGGCCTTGACCGCTATATCCGGAAGTGAACACTTCACCCAGATCCCATTTCTGGTTGTTTTGGGTGGAGATTTCCGCCGGAGAGAATATTCCCAGTCTGGTGAATGTGGAAATATCATCCGGATCCTCCATGATACCCACTTCAATATTGTAGGTCTCAGCGGTTTTAAGAGCGCGGAATTGTATCAGCAGACTGTCCATCCGCACCGCCTCATTCATCCGCGGGAGAGCCAGATAGGAATAATTCGAAGCGGAACCGTAAAAATAGAGGGAGTAGTTTCCTTCATACACATACGAGCCGTTCGGGTAGGGATATGCGGTTTGCGTATTGGTGGTAAAACGCGTCAAACAGCCGTCCACCGTATGCGTGGCGCCCGAACCTGTTGCCGATTCAAAACCTTGTGTGTAAGGAAGCGTTACGGCTTGGCACGGCGTGTGCGCGCGTACCTGCACCCATTCACTGCTGTCGGAAGTGGAGCAAATCGCACAAACACGGATATCATAATTCACATTTTCATTCAGGTTTGTCAAGGTGTAACTGGTGGTGTACACTTGGCCCAATGAGTTCCAGAACATTTCCTGGTCAGACTTGTATTCCACCGCCCACGCGGTTTCCGTATAACCGGGAACCCATGACAACTTGATGGAATGCTCGGCAAGGGAATCCACCCATACTCTTGGGGCCACACAATATCCCGATGAGGTACATGGGGACCCGAAAATCACATTGCTCCGGCTCGTAGTGCGCGAACTGCTGAAATTTCCGGTTTCCGGATTGGACGGATTGATATCGGCGGTGTTGAAATAATACAATGCCTTATAGTCAGGTGTAGTATTGTGGGAAAGGAATGTGTAAGACGAACTGTTGTAATTGTTGGAATTGTCATCCACAACCAAAACCAGATTATCAACACCATTGTATTGGAATGGATTGGTAAATGTGAATGTGTTCCAACCCTGCACGCAATTCAAATTGCCCGAATATACCAATTGCAAATTGGCACTTGAAATATAATCCTCAACAGAACTGTTGAATGTGGATTTATTGGTATGGGCAAGATAGATATCGACATTGTTTTTGGCGGTCAACGGCGTGGTGAAAGCGTAATAGAATGACACGCTGTTGATGGTGGAAGCACCATTCAATTCAGACGCGTCAAAAATCTGCTGGGAATATGAATATTTGTTCTGATTATTTACCGGCATGGTGGCAATTGCCGTCACACCGCTGTCAAAGACAGCATCACCACCCGCCAGACACTTGGTCTTGAATGTCATCGTGGCTGGGGAAGCGCTGCCTATCGAACAACTGGAACTGACACGGACATCATACATCGTATTAGGGGTAAGGCCTGACAACCGGTATGATGTGCCATTTGCCACTACAGGATTGGACCAGTTTGAAGTGCCCGCCTCCGCATAATCCAACACATAACTTTCAGCGCCAAAGAATGCGGGATCCCATGTGATCAGCACGGAAGCTGGTGAAAGCTCCCTGTATGAGAGATTGCGTGGTGCCGAGCAGTTCACCACCTCATCCACCACAACATCATCTATATAGGTGCCACTGGTTGTTCCCTTCGGCACACGGAACACCAGATAAACAGGCGTATTATAAGGTCCGGGAATCTCTACAAAACGTTCATACCATGTGAACAAATCCGGAAGATCCGAACCGTAAATATCATCCAATAACACAAACGCATCCGCCGAGTCGGGATTCGTGCTGACACCCACCTGCAGTCTTCCTGAAGTGGCGTTGTCCTTGAACAAGTTGTATTTCATAAACACGCCATTGTTGGAATACGCGGACAGGTCTAACGGTTGCGACACCGCCATAGAATAATAGGTGCTTGTGCTGTACATGTAGAGTGAACCCACCCCGCTTGAATGCTGAGCACTCGAAATGTAAGGATAGGGTGCGGTGTTGTCGGTAACACGGTCCCAACAGGTCACCATCGGACCAGGTGAGGAGGCCGTGGAGGAGGTCGCCGTCCCATCCGAATCGAATGACATCGTATAAGGAAGCGTGGAGATGGTTTCGCAACGGGTCTTGAATGTGGCCACAGAAGACCATTGGCTGAAGTCGTTCAAATCACATAGCGAACGAACATACACATCATATTCTGTGTCTGCCTGCAACTGATCTACCGTGAACGGATGGGTATAGGCGTAAAGCGGAGTTCCGCTGGAGGGGGCGTTGCCCGCAGGCACCACCACCACTTCCCATACCAACTCATTGTTATATGCCTCCCAATCCACTGTCACATCATGACTGCCCGTACGGGTGGCTGTCACGAAACCGGGTTTGATACAGGAAGGGATCTGGGAAATGATAATATCATCTATATATCCCACATTATAACACTGGTTACACACAGGTTTGACATTTTTAAGCGCGATGTGACGGCCAGTTCCTGTGTACTGGTCAAACATGTAAAGAAAATGCTTGTAGGTGTTTGGCTCATTTTCGCCGATATACATTGTGTCCAATGCGGTAAAGGTGCTCTCGTCGGCAGGATTGCTCATAATACCAACCACAATCAGGAACGGATAGGATGTTCTCTTGGCCGAGAACTCCAACATCAGCGTATTCATGGGTATGGATGAGGAAATTCGGGGCGAAATGGCATACTGGTCGGTATAGGCATTCGTCCAAGCGTTGTAATAATACAGGGCATTCAATCCGCTCTGTGCGTTGCCACTGGAGTTGTATGCTAACGGACAGCCCTTATATGAGGTTCCGTTGTTGATATAACTCCAGCAAAATTGCGCCAGATTATTCGTCGAGGTGCTCTGTGAGGTGCTGACAGGATAATAGTCAAAATTCTGCACATAGGGGAATACATTGATGGAACCGCAGTCCATCGCCACATCCACTTTGGCGCTAAACACACTGGTGTCACCAATCTCGCAAATGGATCTCACATAGAAGGAGTAGTACCCGCTGGGCGACAACCCACTGATGGTGGCAGTGGTATTCATCGCCTGAACCCTGGTTCCCGTTCCCAAGGCAAAACCGGTCGGTCCATACTCAACCTCCCATTCTTGCGCGCCGCCCATCTCGGTCCACGCCAGTGTCACCGAGTTGGATGTTGAACTCGAAACCGTGAGATACATCGGTTTGGGGCAAGTGGGGATTTCGGAAACTATAATATTGTCCAGATAACCATAATTGCTGGCTACGGTTCGCGGTGCCATCAGGGCAATATATGAACCGCTTCCAGTATATTGGTCTAAAAAGGCAATGTGCGGTTGGTAGGTAGTGGTGGTGTTCGTGAATGTGTCCAACGGTTGGAAAGTGGAGAGGTCGTAATAATTGTCCATAACACCCACTACGATGGTGAAATTGTTGTTTGCCATATTCGCGCGCCCTTCAAACTCTACCTGTAAGGAGTTTATGGGATAAGTGTTGATATCTATCGGTGGCAAGATGGCCACCTGATAACCGTAATCGGTGGATGCTGTTGTGGTATAGAAGCGCAGACTGTTCCGTCCGCTGGCCGCGTAGGTGGTGCTGTTGTACATGATCGGATAACCGGCAAAGGAGGATGCCGTGCCGCTCAGATTATGCCAACATGTTGGAAGATTGTTGACCGCTCCGGAAGTACTGCCAGTATAACGGTCAAAATTCTCCTCAAACGGCAACTCGAAAATGAAACAGGTGTCATCGTCCATTGTGACAGAGGCACTGATCGGAGCTGATTCACAGTTATTGGCGTAAACCGCTGTCACATCATACTGGTAAACGCCATTGATTCCCAAAGAGTCCACAAAGGTGCGGTTGGCAATGGGCGCGGGGGTTATCGGAACCTGATTCCTGTAAATCTTGTATCCTTGAATAAGATTTGTGCTGGATGTCACTTCAAGTCCTATAACAAAATTATACTCGTTTCCGCTTGAAACACTTAACGGGTCCCAAGCGGTATGATTCTCGTTCCCCAATAAATTCTGGTTGTGTTGGAAATCATTGTCCGCCAGGGTCAAATAAATGGGATAACCATATATGGAGGTGATGTGGATTCCCACCCACAATTCCTGCGTGGAGTCAACGGTTATCGGTGTGTTCAAGGGCACCGTATTGATAGAACCAGCCACCAAAGTGGAGGTTACGGGCTGGTTGTAAATCTCCGTACCCGGATTGAATGTATAGTCAATGGGGCTCATGCCTCCACCCTGCCAAATCACAATGGAATAACTGGCATACGAGGTGGAAACGCCTGGCGCGAAGCTCACTGCCGTAATCTTCTGCCCATGCATGGGGGCCAAATCACTGGGCAAAAAACGCACAGTAGGCACCATCGTCGCCGCCTCCCCTCCGTTCAATCCGAAACTGGACGACAATACCATAGGATTGGAAAGCGACAGCGTTTGGCTCATGGAATCGGCGGCCAAAGTCCAATCCAAGGTAACATTACGATAGTCGGGAACATGTGCCCTGGCTCTTAAATTCGTAGGACCAACACATGTCGTTTGGGCTGTTGATGCCATTACGCCTAAGAAAAAAGCCATAAAAAACAACACAATCTTTTTCATAACATTTGTATTATATGGGATTATTAATTATCAAAATCACACAGAAAAAACAGACCCGACAAAAAGCACAACAAAGATATATAATTTTTTCAACACAAACAAAAAAGGGAGCGGTATTTCGCTCCCTTTCGTTAAAAAAATGATAGTTTTTATTTCTTCACAATCCGTCTGTTAACCAGACCTTTGTCTGTGTTGATGCGTATGAAGTACACACCTGAAGCATAGTTGGAGGCATCAACCGTTACCGTGTTGTCGTTCACCTCAACACTATACATCAATTTGCCATACACATCAAACACCTCCACACTTTGAATTCTGACTTCTGTATTCTGAATTCTGAACTGGCCGGTGGTCGGGTTCGGATATACTTCCGTATGCTCCAACTCGTAATGTTCCACACCAACCGTTGAGGTGGTGAATGTGATGGATTCTGACGGGTCGCTGGTAACTCCGTTCGTACAATGGGCAGTCACTTGAGCCACATAGGTCTTCCCGGATTCCAGGTTCACCAGCTCGTAGGGATGCGTATTTGTCGTAACGGATGACCAGATATCCTCTCCGGACTTCTTATAGTAAACCGTCCACTCGTTGGCCACTCCAGAAGACTGGTTCCAATCCAAGGTGGCGGTTGTCATCGTCGTATCCACCAAATGCAAGTTTGTAGGAGCGGCGCATTGGTTGTCCAAAGTGGTGAAAGATCCACTGGCCGTCCAGTTGCTCACACCCGAACCGCAATTTGCCTGCACCTGCACCTGATATGCCGTATTTGGCTGCAAATTGGTCAATGTGTAGGAAGTCGATGTCAGGTTGGGAACCAGTGTCCAACTGGTGGCGGCAGCCGTCTTATACTGCAAATTCCATGTGGATTCGGCTCCGGTTGGTGTCCACGCCACCGTTGCGGAAGTGGCGGTCACATTGCTTACCGCAAGACTTTCGGGAACCGAACAAGGAATAACTTTCAGCGTCAGATTATCAATGTTACCGGCATTATAGGAGACTCCTGTGTTTTTCGGAGCCATAAGGGTAACATAGGCGCCAATACCTTGATAACTGTCAAACTTGACCACACGGTGACTGTAGGTGGTTTCCTGAATCATAAGCGTATCCACCAGTTCAAATGTGGATAAATCATACGGATCCGTCATCACACCCACTTGCAGAGTGAAGGTGGCATAGGAAGTGCTGTATTTGCGGATATCAAATTCAACCTGCAATGTGTTCATCGGATATTGCGTCGCATCAACACCCGGCAAAACAGCATATTGGTCGCCCATTGTGGTAGATGAGGTGTATGTGTAGAAACGCAAACTGTTGCTGCCACTTTGTGAATATGTACTGCTATTATAAATGATCGGATATCCCGCATAAGTTGAAAGAGTACCGGTGTTCAGATGGTGCCAGCAGTCGGGCAGGTTGTTGGTGGTTCCGGATGTGGAACCCGAATAAGTGTCAAAGTTCGTACTGAATGGAAGCGTCGTCAACAGGGTACACTCTGTGGTGAATACGACCGGTGCGGTATAAATGGATGTTTCACCCAAACCGCAGTCGGACTGTATCTGTACCATATAAGAAGTGTTCGGAGAAAGATTCGTCAGGGTATGTGTTGTGGATGTCACATAAACCGAATCGGCAACAGCACCCACCGCATTGGCCTTGTATTTCACCCACCATGCTGTCTCGTCACCATTAGGAGTCCAGGAAACATTCGCACTGTTAGACGCAATATTTGAAACTGTAACATCCCCTACGGGCAAACATTGCGGCATTATTGTAATGGACAGATTATCAATGTTACCGGCATTATATGTGCCACTGCCAAATTGAGGTGCCTTGAATGCGATATAGGAACCTCCGCCTACATAATTGTTGAGATAAGTAGTATGGCTCACATAAGTGGTTTCTACAGCCGAGATAGAGTCAACCACCACAAAAGTACTGTCATCATACGGATCCGACATCACACCCACCAACAAGAGGAAATTGGTATATGTTGTGCTATATTTTCTGATGTCAAAATCAATTTGCAATGTGTTAATCGGATGTACAAGCGTATCAATTGCCGGGAAAATAGCATATTCATCTCCATAAGTGTTCGTGGTGTAAGTATAGAAACGAATGGAATTACTGCCGCTTTGGGCATATGAGCTACTATTATAGATTATCGGATATCCGCTATATGTGGATATAGTACCCGTGCTCAAATAGTGCCAGCAGGAAGGAAGATTGTTGACCGTTCCCGATGTGGTTCCCGTATAGCTGTCAAAGTCGGTGAAGTAAGGTATAGTCGTTATAGGATTACACTCCGTCCGGAAGGTCTTAATCGCCGACCAAGTGGAGAAGTCGCCAGCACCACAATCGGTCTGCACCATCACCTCGTAAGCAGTGTTGGCATCAAGATTCGAAAGTGTTTGTGTGGGCGTACCGTTAACCAAAATGCTAATCCAGGTGGAATCCGCTCCGTTCAACTCACGATATTGGAGCACCCATGAAGTGCTTGTGCCAACAGCATCCCAAACCACATCCACGGAGGAAGAGGTGAAGTTTTCAAAACGGAGATTCTTGATTGGGCGACAAGCGGTGGCCAACTGCAACTCAATGTTGTCTATGTTACCCTCATTATAGGTACTGCTTAGTTGCGGAGCCAAGAGCGTGATATAAGTACCGCTTCCTGTATAATTGTCGAAATACACATAATTAGTCTCATAACTGTCGTAGTCGATATACAGGGAGTCCACAAGATCAAATGTCGTGACATCTGTAGGATCTGACATCACACCCACCAACAACACAAACGGATAAGATGCTGAATACTGGCGAGCATCAAATTTCAGTTGCAAGTTGGAAATAGGTTGCACATTCACATCCCAAGACGGCATAATGGCATACTGGTCTGAATATACGGAGGTGGATAGGACATAGAAACGGAGACTGTTGCTACCGCTTTCGGAATATACAGAACTGTTATAGATAAGAGGATATCCAGGATAAGTAGTACCTGTATTATGATAACTCCAACATGTCGGCAGATTATTGGGAGCGGTTGTCGAGGTGGATCCTTGCCATCCGTCAAAGTTCTCGGTGTACGGAAGTGTGTTCATCGGATTGCACCTTGTGGTAAATTCAGTGAACAGATAACTGCTGTAACCTGTACCACCAGGGCACACGGCACGCACATACACCTGATAACTTGTAGCCACATCCAAACCGGTAACATTCAGAGTTGGGTTATTCAACACCTGATACGGAGTACTTCCCAAAAGACTGGAATCTTCGGGGAAGACATACACTTGCCATTCTGACTCAGCGTCACCAGCAGTCCAACTCAAAGTGGCTCCGTCGGTGGTGATTGCACTAACTTCAAGATCTTCAGGTGCGTCGCAAAGCGGAGTCTCTTCTATCCAGAGGTCATCAAAGTATAAACCGCCATAACTCTTGAAAGCAATATAATGACCTTGTCCTGTGTAGTTAGCAAATGGAACAACGAATTCCTCCCAAATACTGGTAGCGGAACATTCAACCGTATCAACAATGGTAAAGGTGTTGGGATCCTCCGGATCGGTCACTACACCAACGATCATATAAGAATTAGCAACCGTAGCGCGAAGCTGGAATCTGGCCTGCAATGTTTGAATGTTGATGGCAGGAACCAACTCGTTGATAACAGCCATGCTGTAGGAGGGCGGCGTGGCTGTAACATTCGAATAGAAATAGATGGCTTGCGGTGCGGAAAAACTATAATTTGAGTTAAGATATGGATATTGGCTCGTCGTGCTGTATGTGTTGTGTCTGTACCAGCAATGCGGATAATAAGCGTTACCGCTGACACCACCAAATTCATCAAAGTTTTCATAATACGGAATCGAGGAAATCGGATCGCACTCCGTACGGAATTTGAACACCATAAACTGGCTCGGTTCGGGATCACCACAATCAGCGGCCAAATAGATTTCATATTCCGTGTTGGCATCCAATCCTGTGAGCGTCAACGGATTTGTTGTGGTGGTCAGCAAGACAGCCGTGGACAAATCAACAGAATCGCGTTCACCATAAGCATACACCCATGTTTGCTCATCCTGTCCGGGCGTCCAGGTAATCTCGGCTGAGCTGCTCGACAAATTAGTTAAATGCAAATTGGTGACATGCTGACATGACGGTATATAATCAACCACTATGTTATCCAAAGAGATGTAAGATGTGGCCGCTTGCGGTATTCTGAAGGCCACATAGCGTCCGGCTCCCGTATAGGTGTTGGTCACACATTCACCCATCTCCCAGTTCTGATTAGCAGTGGTGGATGTCTGAGAAGGTGAGAATGAGGCCAATGTTGTAAAGGTGCTAAAATCATCCGGATCCTCCATGATACCGGCTTCTATGTAATAAGCCGCCGAAGTCTTCAATGCCTGGAACTGGATTAACAGACTGTCCATCTGAATGGTCTCGTCCATTTTAGGAAGGGCAAGATAAGAGTAAACGGAAGATGCGCCATAGAAATACAACGAGTAGGAACCATTACCATAAGAGTAAGATGTTGACGGGTAGGGGTATGCTGTAGTGGAGTTGGTTCCACGAGTCAGACAAGCGTCAATGGATTGGGCGGCACCCGAACCGGTAGCCGACTCGAAATCTTGCGTGTAAGGCAATGTGGTAATGGAAGGGCAAGGAACGAATGCGGAGGTTGTGGACCACTCACTACTGTCGGAAGGAGAGCACAATGCGCACACACGGAAGTCATAGTTCGTGCCCGTACTCAAATTAGAGAAGGTATAAGTGTTTGTATTCACTACGCCCACTGAAGTCCAATCAATATCCTCAAAGTTCTTATATTCTACGCCCCAGCTGCTTTCACTGTCGCCAGCAGCCCAGTTGATTGTTACATCCGTATTGTTGATAGCAGAAACATACACATTCGGTTTAGGGCAAACCCAAACGCTATCGCAATCCGCACCGAAGATGACATTATTGCGGGAAGCGCTTGTGCTTCCATTTGTCGTTGTAGGCGCACTTGTGATACTATAGGCAGTAGCATCGTTGTAGGTGTATTTGGCAGCTCCCGTACCTGATGGGGCCGTATGCACTCGCCAGCTGTTGCCGCTAGTATAACTATCATTGGCATCAATCACGATAACGGCAAGGTTGTCGGTACCATTATACACAAACGGTGTGGTGAAATTGAATGTGTTCCAAGAATTTGCCACCAATGTCTGCGGACCGGAATACACCAACTGTGCGGTTGCTGCGGGCAGCCAATCGGATGAAGTGGTAGCGGTAGTATGCATCAAGTAAATGGAGAAATTACGCTGTTGCGACAAGTTGACCAAATAAAAAGAGAGAGATTTGAATGTGTTGGCTCCACCTAACTCACTGGCCGTATATATCTGCTGGGTATAGCCATGCTTGTATAGACTATATGAAGGCAAATATACATTGGTGGTGGTGCCATCTCCAACAGCGACCTCACCTCCAAACAAGCATTTGGTCTTGAATGTTGCTGACACCGTATCCGAGGAAGCCGTAGAACAGTCGGAATATACACGCACTTCGTATAATGTGGTGGGGGTTAAACCTGACAGCATATAAGAGGTGCCCGTTACCATAATAGGAGATGACCAGTTGTCCATGCCAAGTTCTGTATATTGCAACACATATACTGGGGTGCCAAAATAGGGTTCTTCCCATGTCACCATGGCAGAAGTTCCCTGTATCTGACTGACAGAGAGTTCCCTGGGTTCAGTACAGGTGGGAATCTCATCCAACAACACATCATCGAGATACACATAAGAGGTAAGTTCATCGGGGGATATGAAAGCCAAATACACCGGCGTGTTGTATTGGTCGGGAATTATCACATTGAATTCCTCCCAATCTGTAGTGGTGGGAATATCGGAAGAATAGATGTTTTTCAAAAGGACAAATGTATCCAATGAATCCGGATTCGTTATCAAACCTACTTTCAAGCGCCCATAACTGGCAGAGGTCTTACGCAACTTGAATGAAAGGTTCAGACTGTTAGCCGAGTAACTGGAGATATCCAATTGTTGCGATACCGCCATGGAATAATAAGCGCTGGTGCTGTATAAATACAAGGCACCCACACCTAAATGCTGAGTACTGGAAATATAGGGATACGGCGTGGTGGTATTACCATAACGATCCCAACAGGTTGGCATGGGGCCAGGAGATGCGACTGATGTGGAAGTGGCTGTTCCGTATGTGTCAAAATTCTCCGAATATGGGATGGAGGATGTCATGGAACAACGGGTTCTGAACGAAACAGGACCTACCCATGAGCTGAAATCCGAACCGCCACAATCAGCGCGCACATACACATCATATTCCGTTTCCGGTGTTAACATATCCACGGTGAAAGGATATTGGGAGGCCAATTGGGGAGTACCGCTCTCCGGAGCCGCACCAGCAGGTACCGCTACCACTTCCCAAGCATACTCATTCCCGAGGGGGTGCCAACTCACCGTTACATCCTCACTGGTGTAACTGGTAATCTCCACATTTATCGGATGCATACAAGAGGGAATATTAGACAAAACAATATCATCTATAGTACCGACATTATAACCTGTTGAAGAGGCGGGTTTCACACCCTTGAAGGCAATATATCGCCCATTTCCTGTATAATTGTTAAACAAAGTAATATAGTCTCTGAATATAAGACTCTCGGTACTGGGAACAAGCAGGGTGTCCACTGGCACAAAGGTGCTGACATCAGAAGAGTCACTCATCACACCAATAATCACATTCAATGAATAAGTATTGGTGGTGGAGTACGGTCGTGCCTTGTATTCCATCATCAGGGAATTCACGGAAATGCTGGGATCCAAAGCGGGCATAACGGCATATTGGTCGCTATATGCTGAGGAACCATAAATGTAAAAACGAAGCGCATTCAAACCGCTATTAGCGTATGTGGAAGAGCTATACGCTATAGGATAACTGGGATATGACGATCCCGTATTGATATTACTCCAACAGAATTGGGTCAAATTCGTTGTTCCTGTTGAACTGGTGGAGCCAGGGAACGCGTCAAAATTTTGGACATACGGCAATTCTGATATGCTACCGCATTCCGTTATCGCCGCAAACGGACCAGCCACCATACTAGTGTCATCAAAGCCGCAAACGGCGCGGACATAGAAATCGTAGGTTGAACTGGCCGACAATCCGGTAATGGTTACAGGGTTTGAAAGCGCTTGAACTCTGGTGCCGCTACCCTGTCTGAAACCAGAGAGTCCATATTCCACTTCCCACTCCGTGGCCGAACCCATTTCATTCCAAGTCAAGGTCAACGAATTTTGCGTGGAGGCAGTGGTGGCCAAATCGCGAGGCTTGGGACAAGAGGGCGTCTCATAAACCTGAATATTGTCAATGTAACCATAATTGTTTGCAAAATCACGCGGGGCCATAAGCGCAATATAGGCACCATTGCCGGTATATTGGCTGAAATTGGTAAGAAACTCACTATATGCGGTGCTGGAACTGGTAAAAGTGTCTATTGGCTCGAAGGTGCTCAAATCATAATAGTTGTCCATAACACCTACCACAATGGTGAAATTGCTGGTGGTGGCACTGGCCCTGCCATCAAATTCAATTTGTAAGGTGTTAATCGGATATGTCATGATATCTATAGGAGGCAGGATGGCCACTTGATACCCATAGTCGGTGGAAGATGTGGTGGTGTAAAAACGCAAACTGTTCGTCCCACTGGACGCATACGAACTGCTGTTATAAATGATAGGATAGCCCGCATAACTGGCATAGGAACCGGCAATATTATGCCAGCACTCAGGCAAATTGTTCGTGGTACCACTGGTCGAACCTGGATGACTGTCAAAATTCTCCGTGAAAGGCAAATCATATATGAGACAGGTGTCATCATCCATTTCTATGGTTGCCGAAATGGGCGTAGATTCACAGTTGTTGGCATACAGGGCTGTAACATTGTATTGGATAGTTCCGTTGATATCTACAGAATCCACAAAGGTAGTGGCATTGATTGGCGTCGGGGTTAGCGGTGACATGTTTCTATACACCATATAACCCTGCGGGCGGTTGGCATTGTTCGTCACTTTCATGCCGATACACCAAGTGTATTCGGCACCAGAGGAGACACTCAACGGGTGCCATGAGGTATAGCTGGAATTTCCCACCAAAGTCTGGTTGTGATAGGTAGCGTCTGAAGCTGAAGTCACATAAATTGGATAACCATACAAAGTAATGATGTGAACACCTACCCAGAGTTCCTGACTGGCATCAATGGTGATAGGCGTGTTGAGCGGAATGGTGTTTACCTCTCCGGCGGTCAGCATAGTGGTAACCTGCTGACTGTAAATCAGTGTACCGGGCGTGAATGTGGTGTCCAACGGGTTCATACTGCCACCCTTGAAAACCACCACCTCATAAGTGGCAAAAGAGGTGTTAATAGCCGGTGCGAACAACACATCCGTGAATTGATACCCATTATAAGCCGCCAAGTCATTGGTAGTATATCGGGTCGCCGCCACAACATTGGTGGCACTACCACCATTCCATCCTATACGGGTGCTAAGTGTCATAGGGTCTGCTAAGGCAACGGTCTGACTCTGCGGGTCATTCACGGCTGTCCATTTCAGGGTCACATTCCGATAGTCCGGAACATGAGGTGTTGCGGTCAAATTCGTCGGTCCCACACAATTTTGGGCCCTTAACATGGCAATACTAAAAAGCATTGCTACAAAAAACAATAGACTTTTTCTCATAATATTTGTGCTTTTTTATTGATAGATAATACTTTACAATATTTTTATAAAATACGCCACCAAAACTATAAAATTTTTTTCAAAACTCAATAAAAAAACGGAGACAAAATTTTTGCCTCCGTTTTATGTATATAAATACCTTTTGGATTATTTCTTCACGATGCGTTTTGTCACTAAACCTTCATCAGTATAAATACGGGTGAAATAAACACCGGAAGCATTTTCACTCAGGTCAATGTTAACACTGTTATCATCAACTTTAACATTCTTGATCAGCTTGCCATACACATCATACACTTCCACACTTTGAATTCTGAACTCTGTATTTTGAATTCTGAACTCTCCGGTGGTCGGGTTCGGATAAAGGAGGGTGGTAGCCATCACATAGCCGTTCACGCCATCCGGTTGGGTCACGAAGGTGACTGTAGATGACGGGGTGCTGGTTTGATCGCCGCAGTTGGCCGTCACATACACATCGTAATTGGTCTGGGGCTCCAAGTTGGTGATGGAGTACGGATGTGTTGTGGTTGTGACCGTGGCCCAGCTGTTTGCGGAGCTCTTCTTGTAGCTGATGGTCCAGTTGTCAGGCGTACCCTCTTGTGCCCAATCCACATTCGCACTTGTTGTTGTAACATCGCTGACCGTCACATTGGTCGGAGCGTTGCAAGGTTCAGGAGGTGTGGAACCGTTTACGCAGTTTACTTGAATCTCAAAACCGCTGTAGGTGGTTGTAGCGTCAGAGTGGAAATAGAGCGTCAGAGGACCTGTGGTGGAGGTAATGTTGGTCAAGGTGTCTCCATTATGGCTGTCAAACAGGATAGTGCCGGTATTGTCGCTACCATCAAAGATTTGGAGATAATCCCATCTTGAGGTATTTCCTGTTTCGATGTTATAAGTTCCGTTGAGTTGCACCATCAAACCCGTTTGATCCGGATTCACAACAACCGTAACATCACAACTGTTAGAGTAATTGCCATTCACGCCACCGTCATCATAGATAACGCCACCGCACATGGAAACGGTGTGAGAACCTGATGTCGGCATATTGTAGGAACCCGGGGTTGCTGTAACGGGACCCAACCAAGTACTCTCATCGCCGCCACCACAATTGGCGCGCACATAGAAGTCATATACCGTGCCTGAGGTCAAACCCGTAACCGTGAACGGATTGGTGGTGACAGGAATCGTCGTTCCCGTACCTGGCGTGAATCCTTGAGCACCATATTCAATATCCCAAGCGGTGGCAGTACCTGCTTCTGTCCAAGACAATGTCGCAGTAGTGGTGGTGGTTCCCTGTACCATCAAATCCGTAGGTTTGACGCAGGACGGAATCATCTCCACAACCACATTATCAATACTTGCATAATAGTTATTGGAAGTACCTCCCATATATTTGAAAGCGATATTGACATCCGTAACACTTGCGGGGATCGTATTCAGCAATTGGATAACTTCTGTAAGTGTAGTGGTTTGAGGACAAGCATAAAGTTCAACAAAGGTGCTGGCATCTGTCGGATCTGTCATGTAACCAACTGAAAGTGTTCCATTAGAAGAAGTTGTACCCTCATTTCTATAAGTAAATGTTATTTGCAGGTTATGAATATCTTCCGTAATGGACGGCAATGCCGCATATATAGGTGTTGTACTGGAAGATTTGAAGAACAAGCAGTTTCCTGAAACAGCATAGAGATTGTAAGCACTCACGAACGCCTGAGGATAGGTGGATGCTGTAGCACTCATGTTCAGGAATGTCCAACATGTGGGCAGCACATGATAGGGATAATCGGACGGAGTTGTGGAAGAAGTGGATGTTGTGGTATAAGCGTTAAAGTCTTCTTGATAAGGAAGAACTGTTATAGCATCGCATTCGGTCTGGAACATGAGTTTGTCTGACCATGGAGACACATCGCCATTACCACAGTTTGTTCTCACATATGCAAAATAGGTGGAGGATGCGTTCAATCCGTTGAGTGTGAAAAGAGTATCTGTAGCAACGGTAACGGTAGCGGCATCCGGATCAAAGTTTGCATCGGTGCTGTAAACCACATCCCATTGGAAATCAAGTGCACTTGCCGGACTCCATAAAAGGTCAACAGAAGTTGTTGTGGCATTGGTAGCTGTAAGACCGCTCACCGGAACACAGGTGGGAAGTGCATCCACACTGATGTCATCCAAATAAGTGGCGTATCCACTCGGGGAAATGAGTTTGAAACCAATACTATGACCCGTTCCAGTGTAATGGTTCAGGTAAACAATCTTATCCTCCCAAGCGTTGGCAGCGGAAACATGAAGCGTATCAATGGCGACAAATGTGGAAGCGTCGGTGTTGTCGGAAAGTACACCAACCACCAATTGGTTGGTCGTGCTGCCCATTCTGAGTTTGAACGAAACTTGTTGTGTACTCAAATCCACATTTTGATCCATAATAGGTGAAACAGCCATAGCAAATGTGGTGGTTCCGTATGAATACATGTAAAGTGAATTAGGAGCTGAGTTGGAGTTAGAGGAGGAAACATACGGTCTTGTGGAATATGTGCCCACAGAACTCCAGCAAAGAGGCAGTGAATTGGTAGTAGAGTTGTCAAAGTTTTCCGTATAAGGCAATGTGTAATCATCACATTCGGTCAGGAATGAATATACATTCGTCCAAGTGGAGACCTCGCTATTGCCACAGTTGGTACGCACATATACATAATATGTAGTAGCGGCACTCAAACCGGAAAGCGTAAGGATTGTATCCGTTGCAGGAGTAACGGTTACTGTATCAGGATTGATGTTTTGGGTCGTACTGTAAACCACATCCCATTGCATGTCGCTTTCGGAAGCGGGATGCCAAGTGAGGTCTGTGGTATGAGCCGTGGTGTTCAACGCTGTCACATTGGACGGTCTAGCACAGTTTTTGCCAACAATACTGATATTGTCAACGGCACCAGCGGGATTGTTTCCTCCGCTACCATCATTACGCCATAAGAGATAAATACGATAAGTTCCATTATATTCAGAACCATCAAGGGTGATATGTTTTGTATTCCAAACTGAGTCCATATTCAACTTGTCCACCAGAACAGTGGCTCCAGTAGGTACTGTAATCGCAGTTCCAGATACCGGAACAGACGGAGCACCGATATAGACACGAATGTAATCGCAGCATGATTCGCCTAAAGCTTTCCAATCCAATGATAAATCATATTCATTGAAACCGGTAAAGTCGAAGTCGCGGTAAGCCCAAACTGCGGAAGCGGAATGTGTATAAGTATTGGAGGTACCATTATCATTGGTGACATACAATCCGTTTGTTCCGTTATCCGTGTTGTTGGCAGCCGTGCCGACAAACCACTGGTTGGAGCATGTGCCATTTACAAGCACCCATGCGGAGTTCTCTGTGGGATCTTCAAAGTCGCAAGAATAAGGGATGGTGGCAGCCAAAGAATTCAAGGTGGTGAAGGATTGGACAGCCGACCAATCTGATGTGTCATTAACATCGCAAATAGTACGCACATACATATCGTATGTGGTATTGGGTGTCAAGTTGGTCAGTATTTGTGTGGTCGAAGTCACATTATCAGCCACGACAGTGTCAGGATTGAATCCGGCAGGGCCATAGACAAACTCCCAATTCGATTGAGCGCCGTCTTGGTCACTCCAGGTAATCGTAGCTCCATCCATACCTACTGTAGTGGTGGTGGGCGTAGGAGGAACACATGAAACACAGGAAATGTTCAATGCAAAACCAGCATAAAAGACACTTCCATCAGAGGTGAACTGGATGGTCAATGCGGTTGCGGAAAATGTGGGCGGTACCGTCACGCCAGAAGAATTTGATCCGCTGAACAACAGCTGACCATCGGTTCCCACACCATCATAAATGAAAAGTTTGTCCCAATTAGTTTCGGATGTGAGGGTACCCGACACTTGAATACCAGCACCTGGAGTGGCGGGGAACAGAACGATTTGGTCATCACGGCTGCCGCCATAATTTCCAGAAGGACCTCCGTCGTCATACAACACACCACTACATGTGATCAAAGTGTCAAAATCATTGATTTTATAAACTCCAGGCGTGACAGACACACCCTGTGAGAACAGACTCGTCTCAGATCCGCAGTCGGCCTGAACATAGAAAGTATAAGTTTGACCCGCGGTCAAATTGTCGATGGTAATAAATGTGTCTGTAGCATATTGCACATTCATCGTCACCGTATCAGGGTTGAAATTACCTGTGCCATACACCACATTCCATGCGTTTTCGATGCCGCCCTGAGACCATGTTAAGGTCGCGGAAGAAGCGGTAACTTCAGATATTGTCAAATTCTCAGGTCTCACACAATCAGGGATTTCATTGATACGGACCTCATCCAACCAATAATACCAGTTAGAATAGGTAGTCGTCTGCTGGAACACAAAATAACCTTGGTCTGTAGAACCTATGTTGTCCAAATTATACTCATAGTAATGCATGTTGTTATCAGACGGGTCAATGGTGGCAATCGTAATCATAGTGGCAGTAGTGTCTGTCAAGCTGGGGACAAAACCAATCGTCATGGTTCCGGAATTTACTCCTTCACGCTTCAGTTGGAATGAAATCTGCAATTCATTCACACTTTGAGGAATGAATGGGGTAGCGACCACGCCAGGACCTTGGAATTTGATGGATTTTCCTGATCCGCCATACGAATAGGTACCACTATAAGTGTAGGAAGAGCCACTGATAGAACGCCAGCACGGAGGGAATTGGGCGGTTCCGTCAGGATAAACCTCGAAATTATCATAGAAAGGCATTACCACATCACCACAACCCGTCAGGAAAGCCACACTGCGCATTTCGCTGACCTCATTGCCGCAATTGGTACGCACATAAGCGGTATAGGGGGACAATGCGTTCAAATTGGTGCACACATAATAGGTGTCTTGTACGGTAATCCAACCATAGTCTGTAAGCGAATCACCTAAAGCAACTATTTGAATATCCCATGAGCTTTGTCCGGGTTCGGGTACCCAAGTGATGGTGGCACCATCCGAAACAATGCTGTTCTCATCAACCGCAAGAGATAAAACTCTACGACAAGAAGGTGTGTAATCCAAATGGAAATTATCCAAATACACATATCCGTATGTGGTGGAAGAACTTCTATCAACTTCACACTTGATGGCCAGATAATTACCCGTTGCCGTAACATTGGTCAACGGAATTTCAAATTCGTTCCAACTCGTGGTCAGGTTGAGGGTTTGAATAGCCGTGAAAGTAGTGGTATCCGTAGGATCTGACATCACACCCAAAGTGGCAAGAGCAGCCTCAGTGGTTCGTTTCATATCGAAACGGACCGTCAACATATTCAAACCAATGGTCGGGTCAATAGCCGGTGCAATAGCGTATGCATATTGGTTTGCCGTAGCTGTTGTCTGATAGAAATACAATCCGAATGATCCATCATGTGCGGCTGAAGAATTTGTGTAAGGATAGGTGGTGGAAGAGGATATTTTCGTCCAACAAGTGGGGAAGCTGTTAGTACCGTATGTGTCAAAATTCTCATCAATGGGCAAATTCGCATGCGCGGGACATTGGGTACGGAAACTTATTGAACGCCAGCGGCTCACATCTCCGCCACCGCAATTAGCGCGAACATAAACATAATAGTTGGTCAAACTGGTCAAACCCGAAACATTATAAAATGTATCGGAAGCATAATCTGTAGGAATTGACAGGGAATCCGGAACATCCGTCTGTGAAGTGGCGAAATAAATATCCCAATCGGTTTCAGTGCCACGAGGACTCCATGTAAGAGTAGCGGATTCGTCCGTAACATTGATAGCGGCAAGCGCGCCGGGAGCGGGACAAGTCACCACTCCTGTTGTGTATTCAATCTTAACATTGGCGCGGTTGCCTTGTGTATATTTGTTTCCAGAATAGGAACCTAAATTATAAGGATCCGGATCAGCACTGTCGCTATGGAAACTGATCACAGAATTTGCATTGGAAGAATATTCAAAATAACGAGTGCTATAACCGCTTGTTTGCTCGTGCATAGCAATCATGAGGGTGCTGCTGCCATCATAATCAAAAGGAGCGTCGAGGGTAATCGTTGTCCAACCCGCTGTTCCAGGAATGGTCCAACTTCCAGAATACACAATATCACCAGTCGTCACGGGCTCATAATCGTTAGCGTCCGCGAACGAAGTTCTGCTTACATTTTTCATGTACACCACAATGTTGTTCGTCTGGTCCGATGTGGTGGATGAAGGATGGTGATAAAAACTGATAGCCGTTATGGTAACCGGCATATTGATTTCACTGGCATAGTAAAGCTGCTCAACGAAAGAATAACCCCAGAGAGAATTGAACGGGGTATTGTAAGAAGTTGTTGTTCCGGTACCGATGACCAGAGTGTCCTGCGCTCGCAAAAATGCAGGTAGCATTGTTACAAGCACCATCAAAAATAGAAAAACTTTTTTCATGTTTTTTTAATTAAAATGTTTATTATTAAAAAGTTAAAGTTATTTTTCCTGTTATTTTTTTAAAAATGGCGGCAAATATATACAAAACCTTAATACATTCACTCTTTTTTACAAACTTTCTTTTCCGCAAAAGAAAATTTATCAATCTCATACAATTCGGGGTATGATTTAATATCCGAACAGAAAATAAGTGGCGGGAAAAGCGGCAACTGGTGTCTTCTCCCTCGTGTCAAATCGATGTCCAATGCCCGCTGATACAGAAACCATACCAGCTCGGAACAATAGAATGCAGTCGTGTCCTGGTCGTCAAAATTCTTGTCAAACAATAACTTACGACTATATATCTCCTCTCCTTTCTTTAATAGTTTCAGAGTGTCCCCCGGCGCAAGAGGCAACCGGCAAATACACCCCTCCACCGCCCTGTCAGAGCGGAAAAACACCCCTATGGGTTCCATTTTCACACTGTCTTTCTCGGTTTTCGTGGCTCTTTCATTGGGCACCGCATGCAAGACACACCATTGATTGTCGTGCCAAATCACCATCCCCACATGCGAATAAACGCCCGCCGTGTCCACCGAGGTGACACTCCTGCTAACCATACTCTCTCCCGTACGAAACACTATGTCACCCGTGCGCAAGGTCAGCGTGTCAGGAATGTCAAACAATTGATAATCTGCTTTTTGCCGACACCCCGTACAAACCGCCAACAACATAAAAACAAAAAAGGCAGAAACCAGAATATTCCGGCCTCTACCTTTTGAGACAGGTTGGATTTGATCAACCCTTAACTTTCCACTTCCCATCTTGCTTCACCAATTTCACATTGTTGACGGACTCCTTCGGCTCGGAATTGAACGATGATGTGTAACTGTATTTCACTTCCACCTCCGCAGTCTGACCATCTTCGGAAACCGTTTCCGAAACAATCTCAAAATCCTTGATGTCCATCTCTATCCCTTTCAGTTTTTCCACTTGTTTCTGAATTTCCTCATTGTTTTCCACCGTAGAGTAACTCAGCGCTTTCTCAAAATCGCCTTTCTGAAGGGCTTTGTAATAATTATTCGTCACATCCTTGGGGCTGGAGGAACTGCAAGATGCCATAAACAATGCCATCGCTATCACACTGATAAAAAGAAACAATTTTTTCATATCGGATATGTTTTAAAAAATAATGGGGCAAATGTACAAAAAAATTGCACAATGCCCCATTTTTATGGAAATTTGAACGTCTTACAAATTATTGGATCGTGTATCTAACGCCAACATTCACACCCCAATCAAAATAATGGATGTCGTAATGCTTGTTGAACATCAGACCGAAACCGGGACGGAAATCGGCTTGCAAAGTAAGCGGGATGTTGAATTTGTACTCAATACCGCCAATGGCATTCACGCCAATCTTACCATAATAATATTTATAGTAACCATAATAACCATCATAGGAGGTTGCCCATGAGTAGCCGCCGCTGACGCCGCCACCCACAAACCAGTGCAAACCGCCTGCGTTTGTCGGTGCCTCATACATGAGGTTGGGGTTCACCTCTATCGTGGTCGGGAAGAAACCGCCATGACGGAAAGCGTAATTGGTGCCTTTTTCATGGTATGTGGCAACGGTATGTGTCCATTTATAACCGGCATCAATGCTGAAAGCCAAATGATCTGTGAAGAATGTTTTGTAGGAAAAAGCATTCAGGTTACCTCCCGTAACACCAATACTGTGGCGATACGGAGCTTGCGCGTTGACAGCCACAAAAAGGCCCAACACCATCAATAAAACACTTAATTTTTTCATAACTTTCTAATTTTAATACAATTGTATTTGTTAATTTTTTTGCAAAAATATCAAAAACAAAAACGCACAATCCCCGTTATACATAAAAAAAGCCACACGCAGTTGTTAATAAAAATACTACTTTTGTCCCCGTTTTTATGAAAAGAATCCTCTGCTATATAATCCTGACCATGACCCTCTTTTTGGGGTACGCCCAGAAAGACAAGGACTACGGTTTCCGCGTATGGGAGGATTCGCTCATCCAACTGCGTGACCAGGTGATGAACGAGCCCGACGAAACCACCCGACTGGCTATGAATGAGGACTTTATGTCGCTGCTGGAAGAGGTGTTACAAATGCCCAACTCCTTCAAGTTCGCTTGGGATTCGGTGAAAAATTTCTCGGTATTGACCGCACCCGACAACACCTTCAAGATTTTCACCTGGCATGTAATGAAAAAGGATTTTTCGGTGGATAATTTCGGCTTCATCCAAGTTTACAATGAAAACCGAAAAAAATTCGTGCTTTTCCCCCTTTACGACAAACGCAGCACGCTGGACTACCCTAAAACATCCATCGGCAATCAGAACCATTGGTATGGGGCCGTTTATTACTCCATTATTCCACTAAAATCGAAAGATTTAACCTATTATACTCTGCTGGGATGGAATGGCAATGACCTTTTCACCAACCAGAAAGTGATTGAAGTGTTGCACTTTAACAAAGAAACCATCCCCATATTCGGGGCGCGGATTTTCAAAAACTATACGGAACGCGTGAGTCGCGTGATTTTCGAGTATTCCAAAAACGCATCGCTCCACCTCAACTACGAGCACCAGCAATATGCCGTCAGCACCGGCAAGATGAACCCCAAAACCCGCCAACCCGAATACAAGAGCGTGGACAGTCCGATGATTATCTTCGAAGAACTGATTCCCATGGAAGACAATCTGCAAAGCATCCCCGCTTACATGGTACCCGAATCCAGCTTGAATCAAGGATTTATCGAAGATAATGGAAAATGGGTCTTCATGAAAAGTGTGCGCGGCGCTAACCCTGACCGTGTCAAACCCACCTACCAATACAAAAACCGACAATTTTTCAAAACCAATTAAGCTCACTATGGATTCATCCCTTTATCCCTTAAAATTCGAACCCATCCTGAAAGACAAGATTTGGGGCGGCAACCGTTTGAAAACCGTTTTAAACAAAAAAATCAGCGAGGCAAACCAATGCGGGGAAAGTTGGGAAATATCTGGCCTCGTAGGCGATGAGTCCATGATTGTGAACGGTTTCCTGGCTGAAAACAACCTGAACGAACTGCTGGAAATATACATGACCGAACTAGTGGGCGAAAAAAACTACGAACAATACGGTCTCGGGTTCCCACTGCTCATCAAATTCATCGATGCCCAGGACAACCTGTCGGTGCAGGTGCACCCTGATGACGAACTGGCACAGCGGAAATACGGACAAAGCGGCAAAACGGAGATGTGGCATGTGATTGCTTCCGAACCCGGAGGAGGACTGTATGTGGGTTTTAACCAAACGGTGACCAAAGAGCAATTCCAAGACGCTTTGAATCAAGGTGCTGTGGCCGACTTGCTGCAATTCCATCCCGTCCAGCCTGGCGACACATTCATGATTCCCGCGGGCACGGTGCACGCCATCGGCAAGGGTGTCCTGCTGGCCGAGATACAGCAGCCCTCCGACATCACCTTCCGCGTGTTCGACTGGAACCGTGTGGACAACGAGGGCAACCCGCGCGAACTGCATGTGGAAGAGGCGCTCGAAGCCATCCATTTCGATGAGCAAACCCAGGATTTCAAAGTCCAATACCAGCCCACACTGAACAAAACGGTGAAACTGGTTCGCTCCGAATTCTTTAACACCAACTTGCTGGAATTTGACCAACCGCTGAACAAATCCTTTGCGGAGATCGACTCTTTCGTCATCTACATCTGCCTGGACGGCCAAATCCTGCTGGCGTGCGGCGACCAGCGCGAGCGTCTGGAAACCGGCGAGGTGGTGCTCATCCCCGCCGATATTGAGGAAGTGCAACTCCTGCCCGCCCGTAAATCCAAAGTTCTGGAAGTCTATTGCTAATGGCAACATTCCGTTTTAAGAAATTTTCACTTTCGCATGATAACAGTACCATGAAAATTGGTACCGATGCCGTTTTGCTGGCAGCCCTGACCGATGCGACCCATGCCCATTCGGTACTGGATGTGGGCTGCGGATGCGGCGTGATCGCATTTTGTTTGGCACAGCAACTGTCTCACACGCAAACACATCCCATGGTTTTCGGCATCGATCCCGACGAGAATTCCATCCTGGAAGCCCGGCAAAACGCCACTTCATACCCCCTCTTGCCACCCGATGTTTTCCATTTCATCCATGGCCGCGTGCAAGATTTGGCCGCTGTGGACCAACCCCAAAAATTCGACCTCATCGTCTCCAACCCCCCCTTTTTCGGCAACGACCTCAAACCCACCGACGCATCCCGCCTGAAAAGCAAACACCGCGATGCCCAATTATCGTTTGAGGAACTGCTAGATAGCGTGTTAAAATTGCTTAATCCGAACGGACACTTTGCCCTAATCCTCCCCAAAACCGAAGGTGAGGACTTTGACCGGCGGGCATCCGAAAAACTCTTTTGCCGCAAACGCGTGTTCCTGCAACCAACCGCTAAAAAACCGATACACAGGGTAATACAGGAATATTCGCAAGAAAATGGCCCCTGCGAGGAACACCTGCTCGTGATCCGAAACGAACAAAACGAATATACGGAGGACTACAAGGCGGAAGTAAAACCCTATCTTTTATGAACCCCATTCACCTCATTTACCAAATTCACCCCATGTACCCCTTTTCTCCCTTCACCAATTGTCCGCAGGCGGCGGCAATGTCTTGTCCGCGACTCTGGCGCACATTCACCACCATGTTGCAACTCTTGAGGTACTCTATAAACTCCTCCCGCTGGTTGGGGTATGACCGATGATAGAGGCCTTCCTTGGTTTCATTGTATTCTATAATATTGATTTTCACGGGGAAAGGCCTGCAATAACGGGCCAGTTTCTCAGCATCCTGTCGGGTATCATTCACCTTCGACAATAGCAGATACTCAAAGGTGACACGCTCACCGGTTTTCTGATGATAATAAACTAAGGCGGCCTGCAAATCGTGCAAACTGTTGTGATCGGTTACCGGCATAATCACCTGACGCACCGCAGGGTCGGCGCTGTGCAGCGAGACGGCCAAACCGCATGGGAAATTTCGGTCGGCCAGTGCCTTGATGCCCTTCACAATGCCGGCAGTGGAAAGCGTAATCCGGGTGGGCGACAATCCCCATCCATCCTTGGCGGTAAGTTTGTCGATGGCGGTCATCACATTGTCGAAATTCAGCAGCGGTTCGCCCATACCCATGAACACGATATTGGAAATGCCATTGCCATACAACTCGCGGGCGCGGGCGTCCATCAGCACATACTCATCCACAATCTCGCTGTAGTGCAAGTTGCGAATAAACCCCATCGTGCCAGTAGCACAGAACGAGCACCGGAGCGGGCAACCCACCTGCGAGGAGACGCACGCTGTAACACGGTCGCCCGACGGGATAAGCACACCTTCCACCAACGCATCATCGTGGTAGCGGAAGGCAAATTTGACAGTCTTGTCCTTGCTATGCGCCTCTTGTGCAATGACGGCGCGATGGAATGTGAATTGGGCGGACAAACGGGTACGGAGATCGGCGGAAATGTTTGTCATCTCCTCAAAACTGCCGGAACCTTTCTGCCAAAGCCATATCCAGATTTGTTTGGCACGGAATTTTTTCTCTCCGGTTGAAACCAGAAAATCTTCCAATTCCTCGTACGAAATACTGCGAATATCTTTCATGAAAGCGAAAAAAAAGGCCGCCGGAAACGACGGCCAAATTAACATTATGAAAAAAACACAAACTATTTTACTAGTTTGTATGTGTCCATCGCCATCACCAATTCCTCGTTGGTGGTCACGGAGACCAATTTCACCTTGGATTCGGGTGTGGAGATGATACCATCCTCGCCGGCATATTTCTGGTTGGCTTCCTTGTCCAACTTGGTGCCGAGAAATTCGAGACCGTCGCAGATGGCTTCGCGCTGGAACCAGGCATTCTCGCCAATGCCACCCGTGAAGAGGATGATGTCCACACCACCCATGGCGGCGGCGTAAGCGCCGATATATTTCTTCACACGATAAGCGAACATGTTGAACGCGTAGGTGGAACGCTCGTCACCGGCATCGCGGCCCGCGCGGATGTCGCGCATATCCACACTCTTGCCGGAAATGCCCAGCAAACCGCACTTCTTGTTGATGAATGTGTTGAGTTGCTTGGTGTCCATTTTTTCGGAATCCATGATGTAAATCAACGCGCCAGCGTCAATATCACCGCAACGGGTACCCATCATCAAACCCTCCACCGGCGTGAAGCCCATGGAGTTGTCAATGGACTTGCCGTTCTTGATGGCGGTGATGGAAGCGCCATTGCCCAAGTGGCAACTCACAATCTTGCAGTTGTTATAGTCGAGACCCACCATCTCAGCGGCTTTCGGACCCACATACTTGTGGCTGGTGCCGTGGAAACCGTAACGGCGGATTTTCTTTTCGGAATAATATTCATACGGCAGCGCATACAGGAACGCCTCGGGCGGCATGGTCTGATGGAAAGAGGTGTCGAAAATACCCACATGCTTGATGTTGGGGAGCAGTTTCTTCATCACATCTATGCCAAGCAGGGAAGCCGGATTGTGCAACGGAGCCAACTCGCACAGTTTGGCGATCTCTTCACGCTCCTTGTCTCCGATAACCATGCTCTCCTTGAAATACTCACCGCCATGGGCCACACGATGACCAACCGCATTGATCTCATCCAAAGATTTGATTACGCCATGCTTGGGATCCATCAAGGCCTCGAGCACCAATTTCACACCCACTTCGTGGTTGGCAATGGGCGTCTGCACATAGTATTTGTCTTTGCCGACAGGTTTGTGCGTGAACTCGCCCATTTCCAGACCTACACGCTCCACAAGACCTTTGGCCAACAATTCGGGTTGCGGTTCCATTTCCAATAATTGATATTTGATGGAGGAACTGCCGCAATTTAAAACTAAGATTTTCATATTCGATTGATTAAGAATTGATTTTACTTTTTAGTGTTTAAGCGGGGCAAATATACAAAAAAAGCGGACAACCCGAAAGGTCATCCGCCAATAAAAACAATATTTTTTTCAACTAAAAATAAAGATCACGCTCTCCTGCTTTGATACGCTCAATGCGCTTCAGCAATTCATCGCGGAACTTCTCATCCACATTCACGAGATTGTTCTCGATGACCTTCCAACCCTTGGCGGCAACCTCTGGGGTAGCATAGTCCACCAAATATTCACTCAAAGTGAGGATGGCGTTGGGCGTGCAATAGCGTTTGATAAACCCCGGCACACTGAACTCCATGAAGTGCTCGCCGGTGCGGCCCAAACGGTAGCAGGCGGTGCAAAAACTCGGAATGTAGTTGCCGTCCAACAGTTCCTCGATGATTTCCCCAAGGTTACGGTCATCACCAATCTTAAACTGCTCGCGATGCAGGTTTTGGTCTTCCTGCTTGTCGCTGTTTTTCTCCATTTCCTCATGGTGATATTTGTAGTCGCCAATTTGGAGGTTGGTGCCACCGTCAATTTGGGAAATGCCGTATTGGATGGCCTTGGCGCGGAATTCAGCCGTTTCACGGGCGGTGAGAATCATACCCGTATAAGGCACCGCCAAACGGAAGATGGCAATGATTTTCTCGAAGGTATCATCATCCACAAAATACTTAGTATCAATATTTAAACCCGAAGCATCTTTGATTCTTGGGAACGAAATGGTGTGCGGACCCACATTGAAACAGGCCTCCAAGTGGTTGGTGTGGCGAATCATGGCCATCACCTCAAAGCGCCAGTCGTACAGGCCAAAGAGGATGCCGAGACCATTGTCGTCGATACCAGCTTGCTGCGCGCGGTCCATGGAGGTGAGTCGCCATTCGTAGTTGCCCTTGATCGTGTTGGCAGGATGGTACCATGAGTATGCCTCCGGATGATAGGTCTCCTGGAAAATCTGGTATGTGCCAATACCGGCCTCCTTCACGATGCGGAAACCTTCCACATCCAACGGGGCGGCGTTGATGTTGACTCGACGGATGGAACCGTTGCCCTTCTTCACCGAATACGCCAGTTTGGTGGTGTGCGCAATGAACTCCGGAGAGTATTTCGGCGACTCACCATAAACGAGAATCAAACGCTTCTGGCCGTCTTCTTCCAATGCCTCAATGTTGTGCACAAACTCCTCATCGGTGAGCGTGGTACGCACCTGTTCTTTGTTGGAGGAACGGAAACCACAATATTTGCAATTATTAACACAGTAGTTGCCCACATACAACGGGGCAAAAAGCACAATGCGGTTGCCGTAGATACGGCGTTTCAGTTCGCGCGCACCCTCTTTAATCTCCTCCACCAACTCCGGTTCGGTAGTGTTGATGAGCACGGCGGTCTCTTCCAAAGTCAAACGGTTCTTGTCCAAGGATTTTTGGATGATTTCGCGCACCCGCTCGGGCGTGCTTTTCGTGTTGTTGATGTAATCCCACAGTTCATCGGCATCGATGAAGGGTTTTCCAATTTCGTCGGGGATACGACATTTTTCAGGATGAAATTGCATGATGTTGTTATTTTAATTGTTAATGTTGTCAAAATGGGTGAAAGGCAAAGTGGTCGAATGTAACACCGTGTAAAATAGAATGAATTCGTGCAAATTCGTGTGATTCGTGGCCAAAGACTACACTGAACGCGTAACCACGGCTTTGGTTTCCACATTCTCGATTTTCCCCAGTTTTCCGGACAGGGCGTTAATATGGTTGGTGTCGCCCTCGACAATAAGGGAAATCACCGCAACGGAACTGTCGCGGAAAGGCAAGCCCTGGCGGGCTAAAACTATGTCTGCATATTGGGAAATCGCGCTGTTCACCAGCGGCGCCACCGCGCGGTCCTTGACCAGCACGGTAATCGTTCCAATTCTCTTTTCCATTAGTACAACTTTTGGATTAGGTGATTGATTTAATTACGGCGGCAAAGATACAAAAAAATCTCCTCCGGCTTCTCTATAATAATTTCCGCTTTCGCTTCTTCCAGTTCGGTGCGCGGGCGGTAGCCCCAGAGCACGCCCACCGCCTTCAGTCCGGCGGCGTGCGCTGTATCCATATCCACGGCTGTGTCGCCAAAATAAAGGGTTTCCTCCTTGGTGCAACCCGTGGCCGCCAAAATGTCGTACACAATCTGCGGATCAGGTTTCACGGGAATCCCCTCACGCTGCCCGAACAACGCGTCCCAACGGACAGATGGAAAATAATTGGCCATCAGCGGCGCCAGCGCGCTATGCACTTTGTTGGTGGCCACCGCTAATTTAACATGCTGTTGCTGAAGTGTTTCCAGCACTTCCGACAGACCTTCATACACCGTGGTCTTGTCATGCATGTGTAGCATGTAATATTCTAAAAATTCGTTAAAACAAGTCTGATACACCTCCGTGTCGCGGTATTCAGCTGGCAATATACGGCGTATGAGCGTGGGCATCCCGTTGCCCACAAAATAGCGGTAAGCATCCACAGGGTGCGTGGGGAAATGATGGGCGGAAAGAACATGGTTGGCGGAGTCGGCAAGGTCTTCGAGCGTGTTGAGCAGCGTGCCGTCCAAGTCAAAAATACAAAGTTTCGCCATTATTTTTCAGAATACAAAAAAGGAGAATCAAAATCCTTGAAAAAAGGCCCCGTCAGATCTTTTTCGGAAGTGAGCGGGTGCTCCACCTGCCAGTCAATGTTGAGGTCGGGGTCATCGAAACGAATACTGCCTTCGGAGGCTTTGTTATAGAAATTGGAACACTTGTAGAAAAAGATGGTGTTGTCCTCCAATGCGGAAAATCCGTGGGCAAAACCCTCCGGGATGTAGAATTGGCGGAAATTATCGGCGGTAAGAAGCACCGAATAATACTGTCCGTATGTTGGACTGCCTTTGCGGATATCCACGGCAAAATCAAGGGCGGCGCCTTGCAGAATGCGCACCAACTTGGCTTGTGCGAAAGGTGGCTTCTGGAAATGCAGGCCACGCACCACACCCTTCTGCGAGCACGACTGGTTGTCCTGCACCCAACGCTTTTGAATGCCGATTCCTTCTAATCGCTTTTCATTATAACTCTCAAAAAAATAACCCCTGGTGTCCTTGTAAACATCTGGTTCAATCACTAACAGACCAGGAATAGGAGTTTCAAGAATATTCATAGTTCAAAATTCAAAGTTCAAAATTAATAATCACCCCATTCACCCCATGTACCTATTGTACCTCATTCACCAACTTCACCCTTGTACCCATTTCACCTTGTACCCCTTGCTTCTTTCAATCATCCGATTCCTCCGCCACAAACGCCTGATACTTGGTTAGGAATTTGGCGCGGGAAAGAAAACCGATATAATGCCGGTCGTGCGTGATGATGGGCATGTTGAAATTGCCGGTGTTTTTGAATTTTTCCAACACCACAGCACCCGTATCATCCTCATAGATAAACTCTTCCGGCTCAATCATCAAATCTTCCACGCGCACAAGATCGTACAATTCCTGATTGAAGATGACATCGCGGTGGTCGTCCATAACCAGCAAACCCTGAAACACATTTTGCTCGTTAATGACCACAAAAAGGTTGCGTTTGCTCTTGGCAATGATATCCACATAGGTGCGCAGGGTGCTGTGCGCGGGCACCGTCTTGATGTCCGTGTCAATAAACTGGTCCCACTGCAACTTGCGCAGCGCAAACTTGTTTTTATTATGGGTTTTAAGATTGCCTTTGTCAGCCAACGGCTTGGTGTAAACGGAGTATTTCTCAAACGGGAAAACGCTAAGATAGGAACAGGCGGCGGTGATCATCAACGGAATAAGAAGCGTATAACCACCTGAAAGTTCGGCGATTAAGAACATGGCAGTCATGGGTGCCTGCATCACACCGGTCATCACGCCTGCCATGCCTGCCAGGATGAAATTGACATATGGCAGATGCGTGCCCAGCAAGTTGTTGGAAACCCCAGCCACAAAGAAACCGGTAAACGCGCCGATGAACAATGTAGGGGCGAATACACCGCCAATGCCACCAGCAGAAGTGGTGAGCGAAGTGGCGAATACTTTCAGCAAAACAATGCCCGCAACACCCGCAAGCATGATCCAAACACTAGACCCGAACATCCGCAAGGGTGAGTTCGCGAAAAGGGAGGTGTAATCCCCGTTGATGAGAACATTGATGTTTTCATATCCTTCTCCATAGAAAACTGGGAAAAGGTAGATAAGTCCGCTGAGCAGCAAACCACCGAAAACGGCCCGCACATACGGTTTCCGAATCCGCCGCATCTGCTTTTCCACCCACCGCGACAGACGCAGGAAGTAGGCAGACAAAAGACCTGTGAGCAATCCCAGAATAATATAGAAAGGTATATTGGAGATCCAAAACTCTTGCGTGCTGCCAATGGAGAACATCACATTGCGGCCCAAAAACAGCATGGACATCACCGTGCCGGTGGCGGCAGATAAAAGCAGCGGTAAGATTGCGCTACCGGTAAGGTCGAGCATGAGCACCTCGAAAGTGAAGACAATAGCAGCGATGGGCGCTTTGAAGATGGCGGCCATGGCAGCGGTGGAACCACATGCCAGCAATAAAGTGGTCTGCTTGGGCTTCAGATGGAAAAAGCGCGCCAAGTTGGAGCCGATGGCGGAACCCGTGAGCACCATAGGGGCCTCCAAACCGACGGAACCGCCAAATCCCACTGTGATGGCACTCGACACCATGGACGAATAGACATTGTGGAATCGCAACTTTCCATCGCTCTTGCAGATGGATTTCAGCACAATGCTCACGCCATGCCCGATGTTGTCTTTCACAACCCGCCGCACAAAAATCAAGGCGAGGATGATGCCGATGGGCGGAAATATGAGGTACAAATAGTTGACCTTTTCCACGGGAAACGCGCTGCTGAGCGCCTTGGTGGTAATATAAACCAGGTTTTTGATGATAATGGCAGCCAAAGCTCCCAGTATGCCAATCAACACACTGAGAATCAACACCAAAGCCCGCTGGCTCAAGTGCTTCTTCATGTAGCGTCTGATCCGGGCTAAAGAATGGAGAACATTCCGCTTGTCAAGCTGTTTTTTCATCGGCGGCAAATATACAAAATAATCAAAACTGAATGAATTTAAAATCCCGTATCTTTGCAGCCCTTTTGAAAGAATATGCTATCCATCCGAAAAACAGTTCTGGACAACGGCTTGCGTGTGATTGTGCACGAGGACCACACCACACCCTTGGCGGCTTGCAACATCGTCTATAATGTCGGTTCCCGCGACGAGCACCCCGACCATACCGGCTTCGCCCACCTGATGGAACATTTTATGTTCACAGGTTCCAAAAATGTGCCCGATTTTGACAAAGTCTTGCAAAAAGTGGGCGCCATCAACAACGCCTACACCTCGCAAGACCTCACCCATTACTATGAGGTGCTCCCCGCCAACAATCTGGAAACCGCCCTCTGGCTGGAATCAGACCGCATGCTTGAACTGGCCTTCCGCCAACAGTCGCTGGACATCCAGAAACAGGTTGTGATTGAAGAGTTTAAGGAAAACTTCCTCAATCGCCCATACGGCGACCTGATGATGCTGTTCAACCAAATGGCCTACGAGCGACACCCTTACCAATGGCTGCCCATCGGAAAGAAACCCGAACATATCGCCGAGGTGGACATGGACATGATCAAAGGTTTCTATTACCGCTTCTACCGCCCGAACAACGCGGTGCTGGTTGTGGCAGGAAATGTGCATTTTGATGAAGTTGCGGAATTAGCGGAAAAATGGTTTGGCGACATTCCACCTGGGGATGTGCCCGAGAAAAATTATCCTAAAGAACTGCCGCAAAAGAATTTACGGATCAAAACCGTGGAACGCAATGTGCCCTCCGATGTGCTGATGAAGGGCTGGCTCATGTGCAACCGTATGCATCCCGACTATTACGCCTGCGACCTGCTCTCCGACATGTTCGGCACAGGACAGTCCTCTTATCTGTATCAGAAATTGGTGAACGAGCAGAAATTGTTCACCGACATTTCCGCTTCCGTCATGGGCACAACAGATGAAGGCCTGTTTCTCATCAGCGGACGGCCTGTGGAAGGCGTTTCCATTGAAGATGCGGATACCGCCTTATGCTCATATCTATATGGTTTTAAGCCCGATAATGACTTTTCACACGATCTGCAAAAGGTGCAAAACCGCGCCGAATCGGTTCTGTTAAACAACGAAATCAAAATTGACGACCGCGCCACCAATCTGGCTGTAGGAGAGACTATTTCCAATGTGGAGTATTTCCTCGATGAACGCCAGCACTATTTTGATGTGACAGAAGAGCAGATGCTGCGCCTCATCTCGGAGATGCTGACCGAAAAGAGAAGCAATACGCTGTATTACAAAATGTTAAAACCGTAACTATTTTTGCTGTGCCGCTTTCCAGGCATAATACTCCTCACGCAACAGACTGTAAATCACCACATCCTTGAATTTTCCCTGGTGAAAATAGTGTTGTTTCAATCTTCCCTCTTCCTTGAATCCCATTTTCTTTAACAACGCTATGATGCCCTCATTTTCGGGAAAAACATCATTGGTTATTTTATTGAGATTCAATGTGTTGAATCCATAGTCAATAAGCATGACAGAGGCCTCGTACGCCAGGCCGAGACCCTGGTACTGCTTGGGGATGCGCAAGGTTTTCCATGTGGCCCGCTGATGACGCATATTGAAATCATAAAGCCCCACCGCACCTAACAATACCGGTTTCTCATTCGGCTTTTCCTTGTAGAAAATAGACAACGCCACATCGCCGTTGCGGCAGATTTTCTCGTACCATTGCTGCTGGTTGTACGAGGAAATAGGATTGTGGATGATATAGTCTGTAAGATCGGCATCCCAGCGTTGCTCCATCAAATAAGGGAGGTCTTCCGGTTCAACGGGTTTCAATATAATGCGTTCGCTTTCTAATATTCTCATAATCAATTTATTATTCTATAGTTTTTTGATATATTTCATCCAAGGACAAAATGGGGGCTTGGATTTTTTGCGCCAAATTGACAATCTCCATCACCAAATCGAATGCTCCTCTCTCACGGTTTTTCTTTTTCTCGATCATCTCTGAGCTGATATTGTTGAATTCTTCTCTGGAAAGAGAATCCTTTATCTGCCGCATCCAGGCGATATAGGGCGTGTTGAAAGCCATATTAATGGGATGAAAACTGATGACTTTCAACCCGGGGGAAGTGAAATATTTCAAATAGGGTTGGATGGACAAACCGAGCTGATTATAGAGAAAACTGCCCTCTTCAAAAAACACAGGGACCTGCAACAGTTTGGATTCCAACCAATAAGGGGTTATTTTTTGCGCCAGTGTCGTGATTGTATTGGAGCAGCATTTGAAATGGAATTCGTTCTTGAGCATGTGTGCTGTGTCGGTCACATCAAAGGCGCGGTGCGAGCGGGTGCAGGTGGCCTCCGGAGCAAACGACACACAAGTTTCAATCACCTCACGGAAAGTGCTGCCGTGCGAGGAACCGGGCAGGAAATTGGGATGAATGCCGCGTGAAATACGGCCTTTCTCAAAATTTTCACGAATAATTTGGGAATCATGGGTGACAAAAGTGGTGAGTTTGAGCAAGTCAAGCGGCAATTTTGCAAAATAATCCGCAATAACATCCTCCGAAGCCCAATCTATATCCGAAGTGAAGCAGAAAACCGGTTGGTCATCCCACAAGTGCGGTCCGGCAATTTTATCGACCAACGCAGCCATTACATCATCTATTTCAGGTTGAAACATTTAAAAATCAGTTAATTAGATAGTTTGAAAAGAAAACACAAAAATACAATTTTATTCTTACATTAATACAATATCTTTACTTTCACTTTTTTTGTACCTTTGCACGCTTTTTGGAAAAACTGAAAAACTTGTACTAACGGCATATAAGTAATTTTTATATATCTAATTCACAACAACTTAATTATAATTTTATGGCAGAAAAAAAATTTATGACATGCGACGGTAACTGCGCTGCTGCGCATGTGGCCTACATGTTTAGCGAAGTTGCCGCTATCTATCCTATCACCCCCTCTTCCCCGATGGCTGAGTACATCGACGAGTGGAGTGCAGGCGGCAGAAAGAACATTTTCGGTGAGACCGTGAAGGTCGTGGAGATGCAATCCGAAGCTGGTGCCGCCGGCGCCGTGCACGGTTCTCTCCAGGCTGGTGCCCTGACCACCACCTACACCGCATCGCAAGGTCTCTTGCTGATGATCCCCAACATGTATAAGATTGCTGGTGAGCTTCTTCCCGGTGTCTTCCATGTTTCCGCTCGTGCCCTCGCCGCACAGGCATTGTCCATCTTCGGCGACCACGCCGATGTGATGAGCGCCCGCCAGACCGGTTTCGCCATGCTCGCCACCGGCTCCGTGCAAGAGATCATGGACCTCGCCCCTGTTGCCCACCTGGCAGCTATCGAAGGCCGTGTCCCGTTCTTGCATTTCTTCGACGGTTTCCGTACTTCCCACGAAATCCAGAAGGTGGAAGCCACTGACCAAGCCAAGGTTGAAAAACTCGTCAACTGGAAAGCCCTCAAGGAGTATCGCGACCGCGCCCTGAATCCGGAGCACCCCGTGACCCGCGGCACCGCCCAGAACCCCGATATCTACTTCCAGACTCGCGAGTTGCAGAACAAATACTACGATGCTCTTCCCGACATCGTGGCCAAATACATGAAGAAGATGAGCAAAATCACTGGTCGTGAGTATGCTCCCTTCACTTTCTACGGAGCAAAAGACGCCACCGACATCATCGTCGCTATGGGCTCCATCACCGATGTCATCAAGACTGTCATCGACAAGGAGAACAAGGCCGGCAAGAAACTCGGTCTCGTCAGCGTCCACCTCTATCGTCCGTTCAGCGTGAAATACCTCATGGATGTGATGCCGAAGAGCGTGAAACGCATCTGTGTTCTTGACAGAACGAAAGAACCCGGTGCCAACGGCGATCCGTTGTACCTTGATGTAGTGGAAGCTTTCAAGGATGTGAAGAAACAACCCATGATCATTGGCGGTCGTTTCGGTCTCTCCTCCAAAGACACCACCCCGGCTCAGGTGCTCGCTATCTACAAGAACCTCGCCGCTCCCAAGCCGATGAACCAGTTCACAGTGGGTATCAAGGACGATGTCACACACCGTTCCCTCAAGGTTGGCAAGGAAATTTCCATCCTGCCTAAGGGCACATTCGAAGCCAAATTCTACGGCCTCGGCGCTGACGGTACTGTGGGTGCCAACAAGAACTCCATCAAGATTATCGGTGACAATACCAACAAATACAGCCAGGCATACTTCGACTATGACTCCAAGAAGTCCGGCGGTTACACCTGCTCCCACCTTCGTTTCGGCGACCAACCCATCTTGGCTCCTTACCTCGTGGGTACGCCCGATTTCGTGGCCGTTCATGTTCCTTCTTACTTGAAGAAATATGACTGTCTGCGCGGTCTGAAGAAGAACGGTACATTCCTCTACAACTCTCCGTGGAGCGTGGCCGACACCAAGAAACATCTTCCCGACTTCGTGAAGAAATACTTGGCCCTCAACAACATCAACATGTACATCATCGACGCTACGAAGATCGCCGGCGAGATTGGTCTGGGCAACCGTACCAACACCATCCTGCAAAGCGCCTTCTTCAAGATTTCCGGCGTTATTCCTTACGACCTCGCTGTTGAGCAGATGAAGAAATTCATCGTGAAGTCTTACGGCAAGAAGGGTGAGGACATCGTGAACATGAACTATGCGGCCGTTGACCGCGGTGGTGAGATCCAAAAAGTGGAAATCCCCGCTGAATGGGCTAAGCTGGAATGCAGCACCGATTTCGTGTTCGAGCACAACGACAACGATCCCGAATTCATCAACAAGGTGAT
>JAEEGL011462838.1_pt1 | contig 54899 bp, 45 predicted proteins | sample 9134231 | NCBI WGS metagenome assembly JAEEGL01 (sample SAMN16246548, study PRJNA631951) | gut metagenome | biome: gut microbiome; feature: rumen; material: fiber-attached | host: Bos | place: Iran: Karaj | collected 2018-10
CTGGCCGACCTGCTGCGGCTGGTTCACGTACTGCCCACGGCCTGGCTGCGCGACAGCTGGTGGACCTGCGGCGTGCTGCTGGTGGCGATGGCGGCCCTGTTCATATATGGCAGCCTGAACTACGAGCACAAGCGGCGTGTGGAGCTGACCGTCGACACCCACGGCAGGGTGGACCACCCCGTGAAGTTGCTGGCCGTGAGCGACCTGCATCTGGGCTACCACAACCGCCGTGCCGACCTCGACCGCTGGGTGGCGATGCTCAATCGCGAGGGCGGCGACATGCTGCTCATGGCCGGCGACCTTGTGGACCGCTCGCTGCGCCCCTTGCTGCATGAGGACATGGCCGAAGGGCTGCGAAGGCTGCAGATGCCCGTCTATGCCTGTCTGGGCAACCACGAATACTACGCCGACCATTACACCCCCGGCGAGGCGGAGCGCTTCTACCGCGACGCCAACATCACCTTGCTGCGCGACTCGGTGGCCAAAGTCGGCAACATCGCCGTCATTGGCCGCGACGACCGCACCAACCGCCACCGCAGGAGCGTCAATGCCTTGGCGCATTTCCACACCGGCGCATTCACCATCCTCCTCGACCACCAGCCCTACCACCTGGAGAAGGCCGAGCGCGCGGGCATAGGGCTGCAGGTGAGCGGTCACACCCACCGCGGGCAGGTGTGGCCGTTGTCGTGGATTACCGACGCAATGTACGAGTGCTCGTGGGGCACGTTGCAGAAAGGGGGGACCACCGTCTGCGTCACCTCCGGCCTCGGCATCTGGGGCGCCAAATACCGCATAGGGACACAATCAGAATACCTTGTAATCAATCTAATACCGTAATGAATATGCATACAGTGAAGATGGCTGCCGTTTTGGGGCTGGCTTTTTGTTTTGTCGCTTGTGCGCCGAAAGGCGATGTCGTTCCGGCAGAACCGGACTACAGTGACACTACGCAGTGGTACGTTGCCGACCGCGATGCGGCGGTGGATGTGTTCTATATCGTCTCCACCGAGTGCGACGACTACACTTTGGGCGGCAAGCCCATGCATTATGCCGACACCCGCAACGATAGCATCCGTGCGCTGCTGTACGGCGAGATGGTGGGTGTGGACCAGCTGCTGGCCGGTGAGCTCAACTATTACTCGCCCTACTACCGTCAGGTGACCATGGAGACATACACTTCCGACAGCCTTGTCGACGCCCGTATGCCGCTGGCCTACGGCGATGTGCGCAAGGCTTTTGCCTATTATCTCGAACATTACAATCAGGGCCGTCCCTTTATCCTCGCCGGTTTCAGCCAGGGAGCCATGGCCGTCGTCGACCTGCTTAAGACGATGGACGACAGCACCTACAGCCGCTTGGCGGCAGCCTATGTCATCGGATACAAGGTGACCGACGCCAACCCTCATATCCGTCCGGCGCAGGACAGTGCCGACCTCGGCGTGACCGTCTGCTATAACTCGGTGCGCGACAACAGCTGTGCCATTCCATTCCTCAGCGACGGCAACCTCATGGCTATCAACCCGGTCAGCTGGAGCATTGACGCCACGCCGGCCATGCTCGTCGACCCGCGCTATGGCGACACCCTAACCGTTACGCTCGACACCACGAGTCTGCTGCTGCATATCGACGGCTACACGCGTAACGACTACATGCTGCCACTCGTCGGCTGCGAGGGCAACTACCATTGTCTTGAAATATCGCTCTTCCGTGATTGTCTGCGCCGCAACATCGCTCTCCGTGCTAACCGGGCGTCAGCCCAGTAGCTTGGTGAGCTGCTTGTCGGTGGCTTGGGGGAGGAGCTCTTTCAGGTGTGCCGTCAGGCGTGCGAGGCTCTCCTCCGGCGTGCGGTCGCACAGACATGAATCGTGGCCGAAGAGACGCTCGGGTGTATTCAGCAGCGCCCATCCCCAGCCGTAGCGGTTGCCGTGTTTATCTGTAGGGTATACGAAGTCCTCTGTCACCACGCGGCATGCCATCTGCAGGCGTGTCACATAGCCGTCGAAGCGGCTGCGCATCTTGGGGCCGTCGAAGCCGCAGGCCGTGCGCAACTCCCTCGTGATCATGCTGCCGTTGACGTGCAGCACCTCCAGGATGGCGCCTTCGATGCTCTCCTCATCGGGTTCCGGGTACTTGGCCCGCCGGTAGTTGCAGAGGTCGGGCCACCACTCCATGGTGACGAAGCCCGCTTTGCCGCCGAAGAACTTGCCGTAGGCGTAATGCCCTTCGGTGACCATTGGGCCTTTCCAGTCCCACAGCGGCCAGTCCCAGCCCTCGTCGGTCACCACATAGCGGCACTCCGGCGCTACCATCTCGTCGGCCGAAAAGCCGCGTATTCCGCTGTCCAGCAACGGCACAAGGCCTATCTCGTCAATGGCCTCCATCAGTTCCGGACATGAGGTTATTCTCGTCTTTTTCATGCTGCAAAGATACAAACTTTATCTGTATTAAGGAAAAAATGCTATCTTTGCATGTCATTTTATATAATAACAATACTTATGAAACACTGTAAAAGAGCACTTTTGGCCATTGCGGCGATGTTCGCCATGTCTATGGCGACGGCACAAACCATCAACTTCGTCCATGGTGAGGATGGCAACAGCGTCGGCTATCAGCCTACGCAGATACTCCTCGACAAGGCTGACGCAGAGGGTATTTACTATTCTGTCGAGCCCGACCTCAATATCTTCAGCAAAGTGAAAGGCATCATGGTTCGTGAGGTCAACAGGGAGTACAAGGAGTCCAAATGCGTGAAGATAGACAAGACCAAGGCGTACGGCATCATGCACGCCCAGCGCGACGGCAACCGTATGCATGTCCTCGTCAGCTCTTTCGAGAAGAAGGCTGTCATTGTGCGCCACGTTACCGTCAACCTCACCTCCTTCACCGTAGAGAGCGACAAGGAGATACTGAACCGTGAGATTGGCAAGAAAGAGTTCTTCTACCATTGGACCGCCACCTCTGGCAACGGCAACTTCGGCCTCGTATATGCCGTAGTGAACGAGAAGGATAACTCCGCCTATGCGCATGGCATGCTCTTCGACCGCTCCATGAATAGCCTCTGGTCCCACAGCCTCAATATCGGCGCTATATCGGAGATATTCGTCACCGACGACGGACGCATAGCCACCTGTGGCTTCAGCAACGGCGACAGCAAGGCCGACGGCGCCGCCCTTGTCTTCGGCATTGCCGACGGTCTCGGTACGAGGCAGGGCCACTACCCCTCGGTAGTCCAAGTGGGTGGTATGGAAATCCTCAATGTCTTCGGCGACAAGGTGCTTGCCACCGCCCTTGAGACAGACCAGGGTACAGGCTGGGCTGGCAACTTCCTTGTCGGTGCCGTGGTCACTACAGGCACGATATACACCGGAGTGACGGCGTACCTCTTCGATGTGGAGGCTGGCAAGATTGTCAACGCCGACCGCCACTCCTTCACCAAGGCTGACGCCCGCGTGTTCTACAACGCATCTTTGGTGTCCGAGATTACCTCGCCCGATGTGAACTTCCTCTACCCCCGCGCCAAAGTGTCCACGCCTTCCGGCGGCGCCGTCCTCTATGGCCGCACATGGTACGAGAAGGTGTCGCAGACACGAAACGGTGTGTCCACGGGCATGTCATCCTCGACCTACTATTACAAGGGCATGATGCTCGTCAAGGCCGACTCCACCGGCCATATTGCCTGGATGAAGCCCCTGATGCACGATAACGGCAACAACGGCGACTTCTCCGAGAATACCGAGACCGACATGGTGGCCGAAGGCGACGACATCTATGTCATCACCAACGAGTCGCCCAAGGACGGCGACAGATATGACCCCGAGAATGCAGTCCGTCGTGTCGTGATGGTGGTACACGGCGCCATCTCAGCCTATCACTTCTCTCCGGAAGGCTCTGTGGCCAAGCGCAAGCTCGCCACCGACGGCATCAATATCATCATGACTCCGCTCCGCCGTCAGGCTCCGGGCGTATACACCTTTATCAGCGGCCAGCGCAAAGGCTGTGTTACAGAAATCAATATTGCCAAATGAACAGGCATAAAGTAATACTGGTCACCGGCGGCAGCAGCGGTATCGGCTTCGAGGCTGCGCAGCGGCTCGCCCGTATGGGTCACAAGGTCTATGCCGCCGCACGGCGCACAGCCCTCATGGAACCCCTCGTTGCCGACGGCGTCACTCCGCTTCCGCTCGATATCACCGACGATGCCTCGCGCCGCCAGTGCGTAGACACCGTCCTGCAGCGCGAAGGCCGCATCGACGTGTTGGTCAACAACGCTGGTTACGGCTACTTCGGTGCCATCGAGTGCGTGCCCCTCGAGGATGCCCGCCGCCAGCTTGAGGTCAATGTCTTCGGCCTTGCCGAGATGACGCGCCTCGTGCTCCCCGCCATGCGCAGCCAGCACTCTGGCCGCATCGTCAACATAGCCTCCATAGCGGGTCGTGCCGTCTTCCCCTTCGGTGGCTGGTACAATGTCAGCAAGTACAGTGTCGAGGCCCTCAGCGACGCCTTGCGCATAGAGCTCAAGCCCTTCGGTATCGACGTGGCCATCATAGAGCCCGGCTGCATCAAGACCGAGTGGGGCTTCATCACTGCCGACCACCTCGACGAGTGCTCGCGCGGCACCGCCTACGAGCAGCCTGCCCACCGCGAGGCCGACGCAATGAGGTGGGCCTACGCCGGCAACTACATGTCAAGTCCTTCGCTGATAGCCCGTGCCATAGTGCGTGCCAGCACTTCGCGCCGTCCTCGCACGCGCTACCGTATGGGCCGCTTCGCCTTCACCTCCACCGTCCTGCACGCCCTGCTGCCGGCCCGCTGGTGGGATGCCATGGTACGCACACTCATGTCAGTAAAGATTAAACAATCATGATACTTTTAGACGACAAAACCCCGTCGCTGATGGCTATGGCCGCAGCGCAAAAAGATGCAGGCGCCGTGCCGCCTCCCCCGCAGGACGAGTTCGGCCAGACCCTCAAGGCCACCGACAGCATCTCGCAGGCCGTGAAAGACAGCCTCAGGAACATGGATATCACCGACCTCAAGGCCGTGGTCACCGGTGAAAACACCATTGTGAAAGACGGTCTCCACGCCCTCACCGAGCTCACCGTCCAGTTTGTGCCCAAGCTGCTGGCGGCCATCCTGGTGCTGTGGCTGGGTCTCAAGGTGGCCAACCTGCTGCGAAAAGCCATTATCAAGGCCCTCGACAAGCGTGATGCCGAGCCCTCGCTCAAGAGCTTCCTCGGCTCACTGGTCAACCTGCTGCTCAAAGCCATGGTCGTCTTCATGGCCATGGACATCATAGGCATCAAGGCCACCTCGTTCATCGCCCTCATCGGCGCCATGGGTCTGGCCATAGGTATGGCCCTGCAGGGCACACTGCAGAACTTCGCCGGCGGCGTCATCATCCTGCTCATGAAGCCCTTCAAGGTCGACGACTACATCGAATGCGGCCAGTACAAGGGCTACATCAAGGAGATACGTATCTTCCACACCTTCATGCGTCCCTTCAACGGCCGCACCATCATCATCCCCAACAGCGAGCTGGCCACCAAGAGCCTCATCAACCACACCAAGGAGCCGCAGATACGTCTCGACGTGGTGGCCTCGGTGGCTTACGGCACCGACCTGCGCAAGGCCAAAGAGGTGCTGTGGGAGGTCATCAAAGCCGAGCCGCTTGTGCGCTGGGACTTCAAGGAACCCGTCATTGCCGTAAGCGAGCTCAACAACTCGTCGGTAGACATATCGGTATGGCTGTGGACCACCGTCGAGGACTATTGGGAAGTATGGAAGCATATCCGCGAGGACATCTACATAGCCTTCAACAATGCCGGCGTCGAGATACCCTTCCCGCAGGTCACTGTGCACCAGGGCAAGGACGGCGCCCCCATACACATGGCGCCCCGCGAGGGAGTGAAGCGCCCCGAAATCGTGGCAGACGAGCATATAGGTACCGGCGCTTAAATCTTAAAATGCGACCAAGCAATGGGTTATATTAAAGAGAATCCCCTGTGGGGAACGCTCCGTAGGAGTCTTCTTCTATTATTAGTCCTGTGCGCCACCTCATTGCAGGCGCAGCAGATGCCGTTGAGCGACGGCGCCACGGCCAGCGTGCTCACCTGCGACCCGGGCAATGACTTCTACACCACATTCGGCCACAGCGCTATACGCATCACCGACACCGCCAGCGGCATCGACCTCGTCTACAACTACGGCACCTTCGATTTCGACACGCCCAACTTCTACTGGGTCTTCACCCGCGGGCGCCTCGACTACCAGCTCAGCCGCACCACCTTCGAGGACTTCATGTACGAATATGCCTACGAAGGTCGCGAGGTGCGCGAGCAGCCCCTCACCTTCGAGGCCGGTCAGGTACAGAACCTCTTTATCCTGTTGGAGACCAACTACCTGCCGCAGTATCGACACTATCGCTACGACATCTTGCGCGACAACTGCGCCACGCGTGTGCGCGACGTCGTCTACAGCGCCTGGGCTCAAGACACCGTGCTGCAGCGCACCGCCGAGCCTGCAAGCTATCGCCGCCTGCTGGCCGCCCGCATGAAGGGCGACCTCGAGTGGTGGCACCTCGGCGTCGACATAGTCCTCGGCCTCACCGCCGACCACCGCTGCTCGGCTCCCGAGCGCATGTTCCTGCCCGCCGAGATGGAGGCCGAGCTGGCGCAGTGTACCACTTCGGGCGTGTGGACAGCTCCCTTCATCGTCGAGCCTTCGCGCCTGCTGCTCCCCTCGCAGCGCACACCGCTGAAAGCCAGCTTTCCGCCGGTGGTGGCATTCGCGTTGCTTTTCGCCATCGTGGCAGTGCTGACATGGAAAGGCTGGATGCCGCACTGGGCCGATAGGGCTCTGTTCATCATCGCAGGCCTCTGCGGTCTGTTCCTGCTGTTCATGTGGTTCGGCACCGACCACTGGTGCACCAACTGGAACCTCAACATCCTGTGGCTCTCGCCGCTGCTCATCTTGATAGCCATACGCCTCGGGCGTAGTCCCCGCTGGGCCCTCTGGTTGCAAGAGGCCATGTTCCTCGCCGCCGCCATCTATGTGGTTGTCTGCGGCCTCTCGGTGGCCATCATCCCCTTGATACTCATGCTGATGCTTCGCGTCGGCATCCTCCTCAAGCGCAAATAGCCATTTTCTACGGCTTGGCACCGTATCCGCTCCGTATCCTCTCCGACTAAAAACCGTTAAACAACCGTAGAACAGTCGGAGCGGGTACGGAGCGGCTACGTAGAAACACTGGTTTGGAACGGCAGTTGAAAAAAATGTGCCGTTATATGGAATTATTTTTGTAAATTTGCACACGGAAAAATAATGCAGAGAAGAGATGTTTGAGAACCTAAGTAGTAAGATAGAGAAAGCGTTACATACTCTCCGCGGCAAGGGGAGCATTACCGATATTAACGTTGCGGAGACCGTCAAGGAGGTGCGCAAGGCCCTGCTGGACGCCGACGTGAGCTATCCGATAGCCAAGGAGTTTACCGACAAGGTGAAGGCCGAGGCGCTGGGTCGCAACGTTATCACGAGCATCGAGCCAGGCCAGCTGATGGTGAAGATTGTCCACGAGAAGCTGACGGAGCTGATGGGCTCGGAGGCTGTGGATGTCAACATCAAAGGTCAGCCGGCCATTGTCCTCATCGCAGGTCTGCAGGGTTCCGGTAAGACCACTTTCAGCGCCAAGTTGGCCAACATGCTGAAGACCAAGCGAGGCAAGAATGTGATGCTGGTGGCTGGCGACGTGTACCGTCCCGCCGCTATCAGCCAGTTGCAGACCCTCGGCGAGCAGATTGGTGTACCGGTGTACACCGAGCTGGGCAACAACAACCCCGTGCAGATAGCGCAGAACGCTGTGCGCGAGGCCAAGCTCAAGGGTGTCAACGTGGTCATCGTCGATACCGCAGGTCGTCTGGCTGTCGACGAGCAGATGATGGACGAGATTGCCGCCTTGAAGCGCGAGCTGCAGCCGCAGGAGACTCTCTTCGTGGTAGACTCGATGACGGGTCAGGATGCCGTGAACACGGCCAAGGCTTTCAACGACAGGCTGGACTTCGACGGCGTGGTGCTGACCAAGCTTGACGGCGACACGCGTGGCGGTGCTGCATTGACGATACGCTACACGGTGCAGAAGCCCATCAAGTTTGTGGGTGTGGGTGAGAAGATGGACGCCCTCGATGTGTTCCACCCCGACCGTATGGCCAACCGAATACTCGGCATGGGCGATGTGGTGAGTCTGGTGGAGAGGGCCGAGGCGCAGTATGACGAAGAAGAGGCGAGGAAGATATCGAAGAAGTTGATGCGCAACGAGTACAACTTCGACGACTTCCTGTCGCAGCTGGCGCAGATCAAGAAGATGGGGTCAATGAAGGACCTGATAGGCATGATACCGGGCATGGGCAAGCTGACGCAGAACGTGGAGATAAGCGACGACGCCTTCAAGCCGATAGAGGCCATGATAGGCTCAATGACGCCCTACGAGCGCCAGAACCCCAGCTGCCTGAACGGTAGCCGCAAGCAGCGCATTGCCGCCGGCAGCGGCCGCTCCATTCAGGAGCTCAACCGTTTCCTGAAGCAGTTCGAGGACACGCGCAAGATGATGAAGATGGTGAGCAAGAACGGTGGCAAGATGCCGATGAGAAGACACAGATAAAAAACAATAATATGCAACAGTTATTGGATGGCAAGGCGATGGCCTTGCAGATCAAAGACGAGATAGCCAACGAGGTGCGCAACCTGACCGCTCAGGGACACCGTGCGCCGCACTTGGCCGCTGTAATCGTGGGCGAGGACGGGGCCAGCAAGACTTACGTCGCCAACAAGGAGAAGGCCAGCCACGAGGTGGGCTTCACGTCGAGTGTATACCGTATGCCGGAGAGCACCACCGAGGAGCAGCTGCTGGAGACGATAGCGTTCCTCAACAATGACCCCGACATCGACGGCTTCATAGTGCAGCTGCCGCTGCCAAAGCATATCAACGAGCAGAACATCATCAATGCCATATCGCCCGACAAGGACGTTGACGGTTTTACGCCTATCAACATCGGGCGCATGGTGCTTGGCGAGGAGTGCTTCGTGCCGGCCACGCCGATGGGTATCTGCACGCTGCTCAAGCGCTATAACATTGAGACGGCGGGCAAGCACTGTGTGGTGCTGGGCCGTTCGAATATCGTCGGCACCCCTGCTGCAAACCTGTTGAGCCGCAAAGGCTTCGACTGCACGGTGACGATGTGCCACAGCAAAACCAAGAACCTCAAGGAACTGTGCCTGCAGGCCGACATATTGGTTGTGGCCATCGGCAAGGCCGAGTTTGTCACTGCCGATATGGTGAAGGACGGCGCTGTGCTGGTGGATGTGGGCATCCACCGAGTGGAGGACGCCACGAAGAAGAACGGCTACCGCGTCATTGGCGACGTGAAGCACTCGGAGGTCGACGCCAAGTGCAGCTGGGTGACCCCGGTGCCTGGCGGCGTGGGCCCGCTGACGATAGTGAGCCTGCTTGAGAACACACTGAAAGCTTATAAGCGCAGATAAAAAAACAGAGGGCCGCAACGCAAGTTGCGGCCCTCCGTTTTTATCTTGTCTATGATTAGTATTCGACAGGGTAGGTCACCACGCCGCGGAAGCGCATGGTCTTGAGTTCGTTGGGGAGCGTCAGCAGATCGCCGAGGTCACTGACCATGAAGGTGATGTGGCCGCGGTAGATGTCAAAGCGTACGTTGACGGGCTGGTAGACCTGATAGGGGGCTCCGGTAGCGGGGTCGGTGAGAGTCCAGTTACGCAGATAGACATAGGGCAGGGGCTCCTGGTAGTCGGTGCTGTTGGCACTGAGTATTAGATAGGCGTTGACATTGCCCACGGAAAGGGCGTCGTCAGTGATGGCACTCCACTCGAAGTCGCAGTAGTAGTTGTTGTCGGAACGCTGTTCCCACATGTCGTTGGTGATGGTGAAGTTGGCCGTGCGCGTGTTGATGTCCTTGCTGCAGGAAGTCAGAAAGAATGTCGCACATACGGCTGCCACGATGGCGAAAATGGTGATCTTTTTCATTGTATATTTTTTTATTGTTTGTTACTATAACGCCACGAGGGCATGATTATTGTTTCCGGATGCAAAATTACCACTTCTTTTGGAATAAATTTCCGGCGCCACAAAATATTTTTCCAAAAAAAAAGTTATAGTGCATGAAACAAAATCGATAAATATCCGTTAAGGAGATAAAATAAGCAGGTAGAAGGCCTATGAGACAACTGAAGATTACACATTCCATCACCAACCGCGACATTAAGTCGCTGGATAAATACTTGCAGGACATCTGCAGCGAGGAGCTGCTGACGCCCGAGCAGGAGGTGCAGCTGGCGCAGCGCATCAAGCAGGGCGACCAGGCGGCACTGGAACGCCTGACGAAGGCCAACCTGAGGTTTGTGGTCTCTGTGGCCAAGCAGTACCAGAACCAGGGCTTGAGCCTGCCGGACCTCATCAACGAGGGTAATGTGGGTCTCATAAAAGCCGCCAAGCGCTTCGACGAGACGCGAGGCTTCAAGTTCATCAGCTATGCCGTGTGGTGGATTCGCCAGAGCATCTTGCAGGCCATTGCTGAGAACAGCCGCATAGTGCGTCTGCCGAGTAACCAGTTGGGAGCCCTCAACAAACTGAAGAAGGAAATCAGCAAGCTGGAGCAGCAGCTGGAGCGTCCGCCATCGGAGGAGGAGCTGGCCGAGATGCTGGACATACCGGAGGACAAAATCAAAGCCATCATGGGCATCAGCGGCCGCCACGTGAGTATCGACGCCCCGCTGGCAAGCGACGAGGACGTAAACTTCGTCGATGTGCTGCCTAACGAGGATACGCCTCCTACAGACGACAAGTTGATGCAGGAGAGCCTCTCGCAGGAAATTGAGCGTTGCCTGTCTACGCTGACGGAGATTGAGCGTGAGGTCATCAGAATGTACTTCGGCATCGGTCAGCCGCACCCGCTGAGTCTCGACGAGATAGCCATGAAGTTCAATCTCACCCGTGAGCGTGTGCGCCAGATTAAGGAGAAGGGCATCAAGCGTTTGAAGACCAGCTCGAAGAGCAAGCACCTGAAGGCGTATTTGTAAAGGTTATTGGTTACGGGTTACAGGTTATAGAGTTTTGGATATTATACTGAAATATTTCCCGGAATTGACGGAGCGGCAGCGTGAACAGTTTGCCGCTCTGTTGCCTTTGTACGAGGAGTGGAACGCGCAGATTAACGTTATCTCACGCAAGGATATGGAGCACTTCTACGAGCACCATGTGCTGCACTCGCTTGCCATAGCCAAGGCTATGCGCTTCGCCCCGATGAGCGAGGTGCTCGACGTGGGCACCGGCGGCGGCTTCCCCGGTGTGCCGCTGGCCATCATGTTCCCCGACGCGCGCTTCACGCTGATAGATTCTATTGGCAAGAAGATAAAGGTGGTGAGTGACGTGATAGAACGTGTCGGCTTGACGAACGCCAAGGCCATGCAGATACGTGCCGAGCAGCTGGAGGGTGAGTATGACTTTGTAGTGTCGCGGGCTGTCACAACACTGGGCGAGTTTGTGCCATGGGTGAAGAAGAAGATTTCAAAGACGCAGTACAATACTCTACGCAACGGTATCCTCTACCTGAAGGGCGGTGACCTGACGAACGAGTTGTTCACGTTCCGTCACAAGGTGAAGATGTGGGACATCAGCGAATGGTTCGAAGAGGAGTTTTTCGAAACCAAAAAGGTGATATACCTGCCGCTGTGATGGTGTGAAAATTGGGATAACAGATGATGATATTTTTCCTTTAGGGTAATCGGAAATAGACGGAAATAAGCGGAAACAGGCGGAAGAAAATCAATCTTCCGCCTGTTTCATTTTATATTTGTATGAGCAACGGGTGAGAGCCGTTGCGAGAGTTGTTTGAAATGTTGAGAATGTTGGTTTATCTATGTTTGAGGTAGATGTCGTTGAGGGTTCGTATTGTGACATTGACGTTGCTGACATCGGCCTTGGGGTCGACAGGGACGAAGGTTGTGGTAAGTTTTTGTCCGGCCTTGAGGTCAACAAAGTTGCGGGTGAAGTGGCCGTCGATGTGAGGGTCGGTGTCGAGGTAGAGGTCGTAGAGGTCGCTCTCGGCTTTCAGTGTTACCACGAGTCTGCCGTCGCTCTGCCACGCTTGGCTGATATTGTACTTGGGTTCGGGATATTTACGACTCTTGGGGTAGGCGCTGTAGTATTGTTCCCATTTCTTTAGGTCGACATTGTCAGCATAGAGGGCTTGTGCGCGGTAGTGGAGGGCTTTCCAGTTGCCGTAGTAGTCGATGGATGACCAGGAGGCCACGGGCCAGCAGTCGTTGAGTTGCCAGTAGAGGGTGCCCATGCAGTGTGGTTGCTGCTTGATATGCTGGAAGATGCCGTAGCCAGTGCCCCAGGCCTGTAACAGTTGGCTGACATAGCAGAAGTCCTCCAGCGAGAGGCTGCGGCTGTCGAAGCCATAGTACTGCTGCATGGCCTTATCGATAATCTCGCGACCGCGGCTGTGCTTCTGGTGACTGCGCAGGGTGGGGGAGTCGATGTTGAGTTGGTTTTCAGGGCAGAACTGCTTGATAGAACTTATCATGGGATAGCTCTGGAAGCCGTACTCGCTCATGAAACGGCCGGTCTTCTCTTTGTACATCTCGAAAGGTTCCTCACCCCACCAGACGCCCCAGTAGTGGCTGTCGCCGTGGGTGACGCATTCGGGGTGGCCCCAGCCGTAGAGCGGCGAGGTGGTGATGTAGGGGCGCTGCAGTGGGTCGCAGGTTCGGACAGCCTTGGCGAGGATGCCGTTTTCTCCAAAGATGGTGTCAATGCCATGCTGGAGTATGGCGCATTGTTCGGGTGTCCATTTATATTGTTTCTGCCAGCCCCAGTCTTCCCAGCCGTTCTTCACCTCGTTGTTGCCGCACCAAAGAACTACGCAGGAATGCTTCGCAATGCGGCGCACCTGCTGTTCTGCCTCGGCTTTGACGTTGTTTAGGAATGCGGTGTCGGATGGATAGAGGGCGCATGAGAAGTTGAAGTCCATCCAGACCATGAGGCCCAGCGAGTCGCAGAGCTCGAAGAAATAGTCATGCTCATAGATGCCGCCGCCCCACACGCGCAGCATGTTGAAGCCAGCCTCTTTGGCCGAGGTGAGCAGCAGGCGGTAGCGGTCTCTATTGGCTTTGTTTTCTACGGGGAAGCTGTGGACGGGAATCCAGTTGGCACCTTTGATGAAAATGGGTTTGTCGTCTTTATAGAAAGTAAAAGATTGGCCGATGCTGTCAGGTTCCTGACGAAGTTCCACTTTCATAGCATTCGGAATAGTCGGAGTATTCAAAGTGTTTAGGCGTTGGTTGGTGATATACACCGGCTTCCAGATGCCGCAGGTGGGCAGTTTGGGCCCCCAATCCCAGCCTTGCTGGTAGGGCGCTATGCGTGTGAATGCGCGAAGGTCGGGCAGCATAATGCCGTAATCCCAGAGCTTCATACTGTCGCTTGGAGCATAGAAATTGATGTATATTGACATGCTGTCTCCGATTTCGTTCCGAGAGATGAATCGGCAGTATTGGGTGAACATGTTGTCATGTCCCTCGCGATTGAGCTCAGGGCTTCCGATGGCGACAATGGCATCTCCTGCCAGACCCTCGAACACCAACCACAGGGAGTCTCCGTCGGGCAGGTCGCTGCTGGCTATGGTAGTTTTGTAAGTCCACACGACGTAGGATGTTCCCTGTACCGAGTCTTCGTTGGTGCCGTAGAATGGATCCGGTATAAGCCCATTGTCCATCAGGTCGGTATGGATAAACCCCGGCACCGTTGCAGGATACCACTGGCCTAAGTTCCTAAACTGCCAATCGGTCAGCTCAATGCGGTCAGGTTTCGAGGTGCACGCCACAAACATCAGCGACAGCAGGAGAATGGATAGACGTTTCATTTTACTTTGTTTTCATAAAGGCAAAGACTACCGCCAGAATGATAAAGAGGAAGCTGACGAAGTGGTTCCAGCGGATGGGCTCGCTCTTGAAGACAGTGGCCACGATGACGGTGAAGACGGTCAGCGAGATGCATTCGGCCAGTATCTTCAACTGCATCAGCGAGAAAGGACCTCCGTTGATCTGGCTACCGATGCGGTTGGCGGGTATCATGAACGAGTACTCGAAGAAGGCCACGCCCCACGAGGTGAGGATGATGAGGATGAGGGGCCAGCTGGTGTTGATCTTCATCTCGGTGAGCTTGAGGTTGCCATACCAGGCGAAGGTCATGAAGATGTTGCTGACGATGAGCAGCAGTATTGTTATCAGTCCTTTTGGCATATCATACGTATTAACATTGCAAAAGCTTGGTTGGTCGAACGGTCGATGTTCTGCTGGCGTCTATTGGCGCCGAACTGCAGCAGCTTGGCTTCGGTGCCGTTGGCGTTGGCGACGGCTATCCACACGGTGCCTACGGGCTTCTCCTTGGTGCCGCCGTCGGGGCCGGCGATGCCGGTGGTGGCTATGGCCAGGTCGGTGCCCAGCCTTTGTCGCACGCCCTCCGCCATCTCGCGGACGGTCGCCTCGCTCACGGCACCGTGTGCCGCCAGCGTGCTATGCTTCACGCCGAGGGCATTTTCCTTCACCTCGTTGCTGTAGGCGACGATGCCGCCCTTGAAGTAGGCCGAAGCGCCGGCTTGGGCGGTGAGCAGGCGTGCTATGTTGCCGCCGGTACAACTCTCTGCGGTGGCCAGCGTCAGGCCGCGCTTGATAAGAGTCGTGTGCACCAGCTCGTCAAGTGTTTCGCAGTCCTCGCCGACTATGTACTTACCAGCAAGGTCATACAACCCCTTCAGTATTGCGGGGTCGTAGCCGCCGTGAACGGTCAGCCGCAGTTTGGTTAGGCCGGCCACAGGCAGGTATGCCAGTTTGATATGTTCGGGCAGCGAAAGCTCCCACGGCTCAATAAGGTCGCTCAGGAACGACTCGCCTATGCCTTGAACAAGAATGTTCTTGGTGACTATGATGTCTGTATGAAAAGTCTCCTGCAGCTTTGGAATGACGCGGTTGCGCATCAACCACTCCATTTCGAACGGCACTCCTGGTAGCGACACCAAAACGGTCTTTCCAGGGAACCACATGCACGGCGCGGTGCCGAGGTCGTTGTTGAGCACCTCGCAGCACTTAGGCACCAATGCTTGTGCACGGTTGACGGGTGTGAGTTCGTAACCACGGCTTTCGAAGATGCGTTTCACGTTGTCGAGTGCCATCGGGCTCTCAACCAGCTCACTGTCGAAATACTCGCAGAGCAGCTTCTTGGTTATGTCGTCCTTGGTAGGACCAAGGCCGCCTGTGACAAGCACCGCGTCGCTCTCGCGCATGGCCTCGTCTACAGCATTCCATATTGCTTGCCGTTCGTCACCAACCACCATGGTTTTTAGCACATCCATGCCCGCTGCGGTGAGCAAACGACTCATGGTTGATGCGTTCGTGTTGACGACCTGACCAATCAGCAGCTCGTCGCCTATGTTAATGATTGTTACGTTCATACTATTGGTTTTAAGTTTTAAACTGTGAGTTTTAAGTGGCTACGCAGTCGAACGGACGCGCCTGCCACTTAAAACTCACAGCTCACAGCTTACAGTTTCAAGCTGGGCTTTCTGTCGTATTCGGCATAGCTAAACTCCAGACCGCTCTTTTCGTCCACCATGCGTTCGGTTTCGTTAATTTTGGTAAACTCCGAGAGGTCTATCACAGGGAAGAATGTGTCGGCTTCGGGGAATTCCTTGTGCACCCAGGTGATGTAGAGTCGGTTTACCCATGGCATGAGCATATTGTAGATGCGACCGCCGCCAATAATGAATACTTCTTCGTCGCAGTTGTGCAACAGGTCGAAGAGGTCGTTGGCCGAGCGAACTACCTCGGCGCCCTCGGGGGCGAAATCCTCGCTCTGCGAAAAGACGATGTTGCGGCGCCCTACTAGCGGCCGCTTCGGCAGACTCTCCCATGTGCGGCGTCCCATCACCACAGGGTGGCCCATAGTGAGTGTCTTGAAACGCTTGAGGTCGCCCCTGAGATGCCACGGCATGTCGCCGTTTAGTCCGATAGCGCGGTTCTCAGCCTGCGCCACTATGATACTTAGATTGAGTTTCTTGTTTGTATCTATCATTGTCTGAATATCTTTGTTGCACGTTCGAATATGCCGCCACACCAGGCGAGGGCCAGCCCATAGTTGCTTACTGGTACCCCAGTCTCCAACGCCGGTAGTAGGCGTGCCTTGACTTGATGGGCGGTGATGACGCAGCCGCCGCATTGGATGACCAACGCATACTGCGACAGATTAGGTGGTATAGGAGACTGCCCACCGATAACCTCGCACACTAACTCCTTGCCGGTGGCTTTCTTCAATGCGGCAGGCAGTTTTACGCGGCCTATGTCTTCGCAGGTGACGTTGTGTGTGCAGCTCTCGAGTAGCAGCACACGGTCGCCGTCCTTTAGGTCGCCAATTTTGCGTGTGCCATCAAGATACTCTTTGAAGAGACCTTTCTGGCGTGCCAGTACCACGCTGAAACTGGTCAAGGGCACATCTTCGGGGACTACAGCGGCTACCTGTTTGAAGGCTTGGCTGTCGGTTACCACCAATGACGGTGGTTCCTTAAGTGCAGCCAGTGTGGAAGGAAGTTCTTGCGGCTGACAGAAGAATGCCTGTGCATGAATATCCATTAGGTCACGAAGTACCTGCACTTGCGGCAGTATCATGCGGCCTTCGGGAGCCGACGAATCGATAGGGGTGACAAGCACTACGGTATCGCTTTGCGAGACTACATCGCCCAGCAGCGAGCGTCCACGGTATGCACTCTCTGGTAGAGTCTTCTTTATCTGTTCAATCAATTGTTCTTTATCAATAGGCTCTGCTTTGGTAAGAATCTTTATTATCGGCGTGCCATGCTCTATGCACCAGCGCTCCACACGCTCCTCGGGCTCACCGTAGCAGTCTTCGGTATATAGTAGTAGTGCGAGATCTACTTCTGCTAGCGCCGCCATGCTCTTCTCGACGCGCATCTGGCCCAGCTCGCCCTCGTCGTCAATGCCGGCGGTGTCGATGAGCACCACGGGTCCGATGCCGCCAATCTCCATGCTCTTGCGCACAGGGTCGGTGGTCGTTCCGGCGGTATCGCTGACGATAGCTATCTGCTGGCCTGTGAGCCAATTTATCATCGTGCTCTTGCCCACATTCCTGCGGCCAAAGAAGCCTATTCTGGGCTTCAGTTCATTTCCTTTCATCTCAGTTCTACTATTGTAACGCCCACACCGCCGAGCTCCACTTTCTCTGGGTGGAAGGTGCGAACTTCGCGCATGGACTTCAGTTCTTGCTGGATTATCTGCATCAGAATGCCGTAGCCTTTCCCATGCAGGATGCGCACCTCTTTCTCGCTGAGCAGCAATGCGTCGTCAAGGAAGCGGTGCAGCATGTCTATGGCTTCATCGCCACGGTGGCCGCGGAGGTCGAGTGTGGGATTGAAACTCTTACGCTTGTCGTTCATCTCGTCGTATATGGAGCGACTCACACTGACGGGTTTTCTGTCGGTTGGTATCTTCTGCTTTGCGGTACCAGTGAGGCGGCTTAGCGGTATTGTCATGCGGACGCTGTTACTCTCCACAATGGCCTTCTTACCTTTTATCTCAACTACCTGCCCGAAAGTGTCTTCGCCGTCGATGCGGACTATAGACCCAACCACGATGGGCATTTCTTTATCTCTATCAGAACTAAAAGAACTGTCAGAACTACGTTGCCTCTTTTCTTTTTGCTCCTTTAGCTCTGATTGAGCTTTTATATTCTGTTCTGTGGCTTCGGCGAGACGGGCTCGTGCCTGCTGGGTTGCTACTTTCTCGGCCTTGGTGCTCTTGATGTCGCTTATGGTACGCTCGACGGTGCGGTTGGCTTCGGTGAGAATCTGCTGCGCCTCGCGGCGGGCGCTGCCGATAATCTCATTGCGGCGGGCCTGTAGGTTGTCGTTCAGGCGCTGGTATTTCTGTGTCACCTCATTGAGGAATTCGTCGGCCACGCGTAGCTCATCACGCTGACGCGCAATCTCCTGCTTGTCGAGTTCCAATTGCTGCAGCTGGTGTTCGAAGTTGAGTTGCTCGCGCCCCACCAGCTCACCGGCCTTGTCGAGTATTTCCTTCGGAAAACCTATGCTTTCGGCTATCTCAAAGGCAAAACTTGAGCCCGGATGGCCCACGGCCAGCCTGTAGAGTGGCCGCATGGCGTCGGTATCGAAGAGCATCGCCCCGTTGACGATGCCAGAGAATCTGTCGGCCAGCAGCTTCAGGTCGGCAAAGTGGGTAGTCACCACGCCGAATGCACCCTTGCTGTACAATTCCTCTAGTACCGCTTCGGCTATTGCGCAGCCAGATCGCGGTTCAGTGCCGCCGCCCAGCTCGTCAAGCAGGAACAGTGTATCTTCCTTGGCGGAACCAAGGAGCGCTTTCATGTTCTGCAAGTGCGATGTATATGTACTGAGGTCGTTGTCTATGCTTTGCTGGTCGCCGATGTCTATGAATATGCTGCCGAATATACCGCATTCAGACGTAGGCCTGAGTGGCACCGGCATACCGCACTGCAGCATGTACTGTACTAGGCCCACAGCCTTCAGACATACCGACTTGCCACCGGCATTTGGTCCTGAGATAATGAGAATGCGAGCATCGTTTGACAGGTTGAGGTTGAACGGCACCACGCTGTCTTTCTTCTGCAGGTAGAGTATCGGATGACGTGCGTAAAGCCACTCGATGTGCGGCTCCTTGTGCAGTATTGGCACGCTGGCGTTAAGCTCTACTGCCACACGTGCCTTTGCCCGCAGAAAGTCTATCCTTGCCAGGAAGCGGTAGGCCTCGTCCAGCTGTGGCAGCAACGGGCGCAGCCTGTCGCTGAAAGTTAACAATATACGCTGAATTTCATGCCGCTCGTCGAAGTCAAGCTCTCGCAAGTCGTTACCAAGCTCAACCACTTCTGCAGGCTCCACGAAAGCCGTCAGCCTTGTGGCGCTCTCATCCTGTATCAATCCTTTAATCTTGCGTCGGTGGGTTGTCAGAAGGGGTATTACGGGCCGTCCGTCGCGTATCGTCACCTCGGCCCCCTCTGGCGCCCAGCCTTCTCTCTTGGCACGTGCCAGAGTGCTGCTCACCTGTGCGTCCACCTCGGCGGCCTTGCGCGCCTTGGTGCGCCGTATCTCGGCAAGGGCAGGGGAGGCGTTGTCGTATAGTTCCCCGTGGTCGTCGATGAGTTTACCCAATAGCGAGTTTATCACATTCAGCTGCGAGCTCTTGCCGCCGTAGCCCAACTCAACCTCTATGGCTACGTTTCGCAGTGCCTCGTACTGCATGTGCTCTTCGGCGGTAAGGAAATAGTAGCATTCACGTATGGTGCGCAGCGAAAGCTTCAGGTCGAAAAGGCTTTCAAGCGGTATCACTGTGTTGCCCACTCGTAGATGCGTCAGTATCGGCGTCAAGTCAATGAAGTCCTGTTGCGGAAATTCGCTCTCCATGAGCACTATCTGTCGCATCTCCTCCACCAACTTGAGCTCGTGGCACAACGGCTCGTAGTCGGTAATGAAGCGCATCTCGTCGGCCATGCGTGTTGCTAAGGCGTTGGTGCACTGCTCCGCCACCATCTGCCGTATACGGTCGAACCCCAGTTTCTGTTCGATATTGTTCATTTAGTCAAAGTCAAGGTAAAAAGGCCAGCGTTGGCGGAAAGTCTGTAGTCGCTCTTTGTCGAGGGTGACGGTTAGTGTCTCCTCGCCGGTGCATTCTGCCACAGGAAGCCCCTTGTAGTCTATTGCTGTGCTGTTGCCACTGTAACTGCCGCCGACGCCGTCCACACCGCAGCGGTTGCACCCCACGGTGTAGCACAGGTTCTCGATGGCCCGTGCCTTAAGCAGCGTCGTCCATGCCTCGTGGCGGCTGCCAGGCCAGTTGGCGCACACCAGTAGCAGGTCGTAATCCATATTGTTGTTGCGCAGCCATTTCGGGAATCGCAGGTCGTAGCATATAACAGGCTTTATCTTCCATCCGCGCCACTCAAAAACCTCACGTCTTGTGCCACGTGCTATCACGTCATATTCCCCGCTGACGCGGAATGTATGTCCTTTGTCATAGGTACCGTAGCTGCCGTCGGGCCTCACCCAGTGCATGCGGTTGTAGCAGCGGTCCTCTTCGCTCACAATCCATGTGCCGACGAACAGTCTGTCGTACTGTGCTGCCATGCGGCGTGCCCACTGCAGCGTTGGGCCGTCTGTCGCTTCTGCCATGTCGGTCATGCCTTCGCCAAAGCCTGTGGTGAAGGTCTCCGGCACCACGAATATGTCGCTCTTCGGTGCCGCAGCCAGTGCGGCCTCGGCACGGCGGCGGTTCTCTTCAGGCTCGTGCCATCGTATTTCTTGTTGATACAGCGTTATCACCATCGGCGTGCCTCCTCGATGTCTTTGTTCAATTGCGTCTGCAATTCACCGGCACTCCCAAAACGCTGTATGTCTCTTATGCGGTGCAGGAATTCTACTGTCACCGTTTCCCCGTATAAATCTCCTTTGTAGTCTATCAGGTGCACCTCAAGCATCGGCTTGTCCACACCGAAAGTGGGTGCGTCACCAAGGTTCGCCATTCCTTTGCAGTCGCCTATGCGCACTGCGTATACGCCCTCTCTGGGCAACATCTTGCGCGTATGCGCTATGTCTATGTTGGCTGTCGGGAAGCCCAGAGTCTGACCCACACCGCGCCCATGTTGCACCAAGCCGCTGAGGCTATAGTTGCGCCCAAGCAGTGCTGCGGTGTCCTCCAGGCGCCCGTCGAGCAGCGTCTGCCGTATGCGACTTGAGCTTATAGGCTCGCCGCCAATGGTGAACGGGGCGCCTCTCTGCAGCGTGAAGCCCATCTCCAAGGCCAGCATCGGCAGGCTGTAGAAGTCGTCTCGCTGCTTGCTCCCGAATCGGCTGTCGTAACCAACCAGCAGGCTCCGCATATCCAGTTCATCGTACATCCACTGCACCATCTCGCCAGCCGTCATCTGCGCCACCTCTCTGGTGAACGGTAGCACGGCCACATACTTTGCTCCGGCCTCGAACAGCAGCTTCAGGTGCTCCTGCGGGTCGTCGAGCCAGTATTCGCTCTCGCGGCGTCCGAGCACAAATGACGGATGTGCCGTCAATGTTACCACCAGCTTTGAGCCGTCCATCAGCGACAGCAGCCGCTGGTGGCCGCGGTGCACACCGTCGAAGACGCCCACAGTAACTGCCGTAGGCTCGTCCACGCGCTCCACGCGCCCCTCCCGGTTGTATATCTCTATGTTCATCTCACAAGTGTCAGTTTCGGTGCCAGGTCTATGAACACTCCCACCGAGTACTGCGACGGTTTCTCTTTCTCGAAATAGTAGTACCAGCGCCCCTCCACTCTCAGTTCGCCGCCGCCCATGTTCCAACGGCAGCTTGCGCCGATGTTCATCATTCGGTTCATGCCGAAGTAGGTGACGCCATCCACATAGCCCACGTTGCTAAACAGCGCGCTTCCAAGCAGTGGTACGAAACCGTGGCTCTGCCAGTAGCCGGCATCTATTGTCAAAGCAGTTTCATTAAACGGCTCTACGGTGATGCTCGCCGTGGGATAGAAGCCCCAACCCCGCTTGTATAGCACCGTCGGCATGTTCTTTTGAGTAAAGGCCATGGCATAACAGCCTGCCTGTATTGTTTTGTGTTTGACTAACAGTCCTGCGGCGCCGTTGAAGCGGTTTTGTACAGGCTTGTGTTCGGCAAGCCCCTGGCCGCCGACATGCTGTCCTATGACGTGCACCGGTATCTTTATGCCCCAGTCATTGTCGCCAAAGTCCAGCACACCGCTCAGTCCCGCCGTGAACTGCTCCTGACGGCTGCTGTGCTGCCAAATATATTCGCGCCAATCAACCCACACGTCCATGTCGAAGTGCTTGTAGTCGAGCTGTAGCTGTACGCCGGCTTCGGGGTCTGCCGCATAGAGCCTCTCCGGGTTGTACAGCGGCAGCGGCAGTTCATGTGGCCTCAGGCATCCCATTGTCACGCTTCCGTTCGTCCACTTCCATTCCGCCCTCACCCACGGCAGCAGGTGTGTCGCTGTGGACGTGTCGCTCTCGCGTTGCCACACGCCCAGCGCCTCGCCCAACGGGTAGTTGCGTGCACCCCAGAAATGCAGCCAGTGCACACCGGCCTCCAGTGTCACATCTGGCGACACATGCCAGGCAATCTTTGGCCTGAGGTAGAAGCCCGGTAGCGTGTAGCCCGTGGCATGCAGGCCGAACCACTCGTTGTCCTGGAAGAACTGCCTCGTCTCCACGCACAGTTCAAGACGACTGGTGTCCTGGGCCTGAATGAGGTTCATGGACATAATGGGCCCGATGGGAATTAAGCCCATCAAACTCATTAAACCAATCAAACCCAACAATTTCCTCATTTACCCAATGCTTTGATGATGGCCTCCTCGATGGCGGCGCCTCGCAGGTCGCGTGCCAGTATGGTGCCGTCGGGACCTATCAGCATAATTTGCGGTATGCCGAGTACACCATAGGTGTCGGTGGCCGTGCGGGTGCTGTCAACCAGTTGCGGATAGGTGATGCCCAGGTCGGCCATAACCTTCTCATGGGCAGCCTTGCGAGCCTCGGCATCGCCACGCTCCCACACGTTCAGGCCCACTATCACAAGGCCTTTGTTCTGGTATTTCGCCCACAGCGGCACCAGGTTGTCGCGTATTTCCGCGCGGCAGGGGCCGCACCAGCTGGCGTAGAAGTCAACCAGGGCCAGCTTGCCCTCGATGATGTCGCTCAATTTGCCGTCAACACCCTCGATGTCGGTGTAGTGCTTGCCGGCCGATGTCTCTTCGACGGCCTTGAGCTGGGCCAGCTTGGCGCTCACCGGCTTGTGGTTCTTCACCACGTCGGCGGCGTCGCTCAGCAACTCATTCAGCTGGTTGTAGGTCAGGCGGTCGGTGCTGCACAGCACAGCCATGGCGTAGGCGCCAAGGATGTTGTCGCGGTTGTCACCGTAAAAAGCCAAGGCTTGGTCGTAGGTGCGCGTCGTCGCAATGGCCTCCAGCGAGTCATACATGTGCTCGGCAACACTGCGCTCCTCAGCATTCTGTGCCATATAGTACTGTTCAATATACATCTCCATCTCCACCTCAAACTCACCCTCGGCATCCTCCTCGAGGAACAGCTGCAGACTGTCGTTCAAGGCAGTGCCACCGATATGCTCAGTCAGGAGGTCCACGATGATGTTGCCCGGCTCCACGATAAGGTCTTGCTGCAGCTGGGTCGTCTCGCCCATGGCATACAGCGTGCCTATCCAAGCCTCCTCGGCCTTGCCCTCGAAGGTGAAGGCACCGTCCTTGACAACTGCGCTGTCCACAGCGTCGCGGTCGTTGACCAGATACACCTTCTTGCCCTCGAACTGTGCGTCGTTCACAATGCCGTCGATTTTGTAAGATTTACCGCCACTGCAGCTGACAATCATGGTCGCCAGAAGTGCCAGGGACATCCCGCAAAGGGTTGTAATTAAGCTCTTTTTCATGTCTTTATTGATTTTTTATTATTTGTTTTCCGATGCAAAAATACACAAAAAAAAGGAATTGGTAATTAGAAATCAGGAATTACCATACAGTCCATTCTCAGCCTCTCCGTATCCCCTCCGTTAGTTCTCCGTCTGTTTTACCATTGTTTACCGATTGTTCTACGATAAAAACCGTAAAACAAACGGTAAACAACCGTTGAACAGTTGGAGGGGATACGGAGAGGTTACGGTTGGGCTGTGGCACAGTGTGTTATGGGAAATAATGGATGTTTAGTGAAAAAAAGTGCCGTGGATTGTGAAAATAGTCGTATCTTTGCAAATTATTTTATACAGATAATATTTTAAAATATGTATACAGACACCACTAAATTCATCGGCGAAGGCCTTACTTATGACGACGTTCTGCTCGTCCCCGCTTATTCCGAGGTAATCCCCCGCGAAGTCACTGTTGCGTCGCGCTTTTCGAAGCGTATCATGTTGAACACGCCGCTTGTGTCGGCAGCCATGGACACTGTCACCGAGGCCGCCATGGCCATCGGTATGGCCCAGGAAGGCGGCATCGGCGTGCTGCACAAGAATATGAGCATCGAGCGCCAGGCCAACGAGGTGCGCAAGGTGAAGCGTGCCGAGAACGGCATGATTATCGACCCCGTGACCCTCGACAAGGACGCCAAGGTGAAGGATGCCTTGCGTCTGATGGAGGAGTACGGCATCGGCGGCATCCCTATCGTCGACGATAACCGTATGCTCATAGGTATGGTGACCAACCGCGACCTGCGTTTCGAGCGCGACATGGAGCGCCCGCTGAGCGAGATAATGATCACCAAGCTCATCACCACCCACGAGGGCACCACCTTTGCCGAGGCTACGGACATACTGCAGCAGCACAAGATTGAGAAGCTGCCCGTGGTGAACGACAAGGGCCAGTTCATGGGCCTCATTACCTACCGCGACATCATGAAGACCAAGGAGCGCCCGATGGCTTGCAAGGACAGCAACGGCCGTCTGCGCGTGGCTGCAGGTGTGGGCATCACGCCCGACATGATGGACCGCGTCGATGCCTTGGTGAAGGCCGGCGCCGACGCTATCGTCATCGACACCGCCCATGGCCACAGCGCCAACGTGGTGAAGGCCCTCAAGGCAGTGAAGGCCAAGTATGCCGACATTGACGTCGTGGTGGGCAACATAGCCACCGGCGACGCCGCTCTGATGTTGGCTGAAGCCGGCGCCGACGCCATCAAAGTGGGTATCGGACCCGGCAGCATCTGCTCCACGCGCATCATCGCCGGTATCGGCGTGCCCCAGCTCACCGCTATCTGCGAGGTGTGCGGAGCCCTGAAGCAGAAAGGCTACGATGTGCCCGTCATCGCCGACGGCGGCATCCGCTACAGCGGCGACGTGGTCAAAGCCCTTGCCGCAGGCGCCAGCACCGTCATGGTGGGTTCGCTGGTGGCCGGCACCGACGAGGCTCCGGGAGAGACCATCATCTATGAAGGCCGCAAGTTCAAGAGCTACCGTGGCATGGGTTCGCTCGAGGCCATGCAGGCCGGCAGCAAGGACCGCTACTTCCAGGACAAGGAGACCGACGCCAAGAAACTGGTGCCGGAAGGCGTTGTGGGCCGCGTGCCCTACAAAGGCACCCTCAGTGAGATTCTCTACCAGCTCGTTGGCGGCTTGAAGGCAGGCATGGGCTATACCGGCAGCCGCACCATCGGCGACCTCCAGAATGCCAAGTTCATCCGCATCACCGACGCTGGCCGCACGGAGAGCCATCCGCACGATATCGCCATCACCCGCGAGGCACCGAATTACAGCAGATAAGCAGTTAAGTAGACAGTAGATAAGTTGTTAAGACAGATGAAGAAACTATTGATGACGGCGCTGGCTATTGCAGCGCTTTCACCTCTTGCCTTAAGGGCTCAGAATGACCCGGTGGTTATGGAGGTTGCCGGCAAAAAGATAACGAAGTCGGAGTTCATGAAGGAGTTTATGACCTCCGTCGGCGACCGGCTGGCCAAGAACCCGCAGACGCCCGCGGCAGAGAAACGCCAGGCTCTTGATGAGTATGTGGAGCTTTTCGCCAATTTCCGCGCCAAGCTTGCCGACGCCTATGCCCTCGGATTCGACACTACAGAGGCGCTGCGTGAGGAACTGAGCACTTACCGCGCCGAGCTCGCCGCTCCGTACCTGATAGACAGTGTGGCACTGGACCGCATACTGCACGAGGCCTATGAGCGCAACCACTATTCGCTCCACGCCGCTCACATACTGCTTCCGTTGGCTCCCGACGCATCGGCCGAGGACAGCGCGAAGACATACAATGAGATAATGGAGCTCCGCAACCGTATTATGAAAGGCGAGGACTTCTTTGCCGTCTCTGGCGAGACTGTGGCTAAGCAGAAGCCGGGCGCCCCCGTTCGTCCCCGTGAGGGCGACTTGGGCTACTTTACCGCCTTCGATATGGTGTATCCGTTTGAGAATGCCGCCTACTCGCTCAAGGTAGGGGAGGTGAGCATGCCTGTGCGCACCCGCTACGGTTATCACCTCATAAAGATTCTCGACAAGGTGCAGATGACAGGCAAGTGCGATATTGCACACATCTGGCTGAGTTCGCAGGACAGTAACCTGCGCCGCGACGAGATAGAAAACCTTTACAAGCGCCTCGAACGCGGAGTGGACTTCGCCACCGTGGCGTTGAGCAGCGATGACCACACAACACGCGGCAACGGCGGCCTTATGCCTGACGCTACGCTGAGCCACCTGCCGCCGGAGTATGTCGAAGTGGCGCAGTACCTCAAGGACGGCGAGTATTCGAGGCCTTTCTTTACGCAATATGGATGGCATATCATCAAGCTGATACGCCACGATACCCTTGCGCCGTATGAGGACATGGTGCCCTATTACAAGCAGCGTATGAGCCGCGACCAGCGTGGCGATGACAGCCGCAGGGCGTTTACCCGCAACTGTCGCGAGCGCTACAAGGTGATAGACCTCACACAGACACCTGTGGAGCAGCCCAAGGGTAAGAAGCGCAAGAAGAACGAGCCCGTTACGATGCAGGCTTCGCTGCAGGAGCTCTACCGCATAGTGCCAGTGGAAGCCACCCGCAACGGATGGAAATACAACGACACCATGGTCACCGACGTACAGCCCATACTCATAGTGGGTGACCGCACCTACAACACACGTGACCTGGCACGCTACATTGCGAAGCACCAGAAGGCCGGACGCCCCCTGAAGTCGGAGTACTTTGTCAACCTGCGCTACGGTGAGTTTATCGACAGTGTGGTATTAGTGTATGCCGACAGCCAGCTGGAGGCTGAGCACCCCGAATTTGCTGCCATTGTCGACGAATATCGCCGCGGCCTGATGATATTCAACTACAACAACGAGATGGTATGGAAGAAGACCCTGCACGATAGTGCCGGCTTTGCCGACTTCTATGCCCGTGAGAGCATCCGCAAGCGTATGGACCGCCCCGAGGATTCGGTCTATTTCTGGCACAAACGTGCCCGCATCGTCAACATCGTTGTTGTCGACAGCGCCTGTCTGGCTCCCGCCAAGGCTGCCAAGATACTCAACAAGGCCCTCAAGAAGGAGAAGAGCAGCCTTGAGATGAAGGAGATGCTCCTTTCGGCCATGGTGGCACGTGTCCCGTCGATGGTCTCTGTGGAGCCCGACCTTATAGAGCATGGTCGCCAGAACTTCTTGGCTGATGACCAGTGGACCAAGGGCGTGTATATGAGCCCGAATGGCAAAGGATACCGGGCCATTGTTGTCGAGGACGTAATGCCTGCGATGCTCAAGGAGCAGGCTGCAGCACGCGGTTATTACCTCAACGCCTACCAGAACGAAGTGGAGCAACAGCACAACGCGGAGCTCCGCAAGAAATACAACGTCAAGATAAACTACGATGTTGTCAAGCAGATCAAGTATTAGCCTGCTGGCCGCTGTATGCTGCCTGTTGTCTGTGGCTTGTCACCGTGGCGAGGAGCTTTCGCCGCTGGTGGCAAAGGTCTATGACTACGAGCTCCGTCTGGACGACCTCGCCGGTCTGGTTGGCGAGGGCGTCAGCGCAGAGGACAGCATAGCCATTGTGGACAACTATGTCGACCAATGGGTTCGCCAGAAGGTTATACTTGCGAAGGCCGAGAAGAATGTCAAGGACGACTTCAGCCGCCAGATGAGCGAATACCGCAACAGTCTCCTTACCTACGCCTATGAGCAGCAGATTGTGTCGCAGCTGTTGGATACCAACGTCACGGACATGGAGATAGAGGAGTACTACGAGGTCAATAGCGAGCAGTTCCTACTGAAGAATGCCATCGTCAAGGCCGTATATGTCGCTGCGCCCAAACGCAACAGTGCCGACGGCAAGCTCAAAAGTATCGTCTATAAGCATCAATTCCGCGACGAGGATATCGTAGAGATGCAGGCGCTCGCCACCCGTGTAGGTGGCACTGGCAGCTACGACGGCGCCACATGGATGCCGTTCTACAGCCTCCAGGCCGTTGTGCCGGTCACCACATACAACGAGGGACTATTCCTCAAACAGAACCGTGCCATTGTGCTCGCAGACGATTCCCTTTGCTGGTACGTCAGAATACTCGACTACAAGATTTCCGATGACATCGCGCCTATGGAACTCCAGATGGACAATATACGTGCTATCATCCTCAACCACCGCAAGCTTGAGATTATAAACCGCCTGCAGGTCGACCTCTTCAAGGAGGCCGAAGAAGGCGGACACATAAAGAGATAAATGAACATGAAGAAAATACTCTTGGCTTTAGCCTTACTATTTCCGCTCACTTTGCACGCGCAGGGTGACCTTGTCGATGGAGTCGCCGCCATTGTAGGCCGCAACATCATCAAGTACTCCGACATCGAGCGCTCATACGCCCAGATACGCCTCAAACAGGGTGCTGCCGACGCCTTCAACAACCGTTGCGCCGTGCTCGAGAACCTCATCCTCTCCCAGCTCCTTGTCCATAAGGGCGAGATAGACAGCGTCGAGGTCGGCGACGATGAAATAAACCAGTATGTCGACTACTACCTAAAGAACGACATGCGCAACTACGGTACCCGTGAGGCCCTCCGCGAAGCCACCGGTTTCTCTTACGATGAGCTCAAGGAGCAGTACCAGCGCATGATACGCAACAACCTCCTCAGCCGTCGTGTCGAATATCAGCTCACCGAGGATGTCACAGTCACACCTCGTCAGGTCACCGACTTCTTCAACAGCCTCCCCGCCGACAGTTTGCCCATGATGCCAGAGCGCTACGAGCTCAGTGAGATTGTCATAGAGCCGCAGATATCCGAGGCTGAGCGCGACCGCGTCCGCACACAGCTCGCCGAACTTCGCGAGCGCGTCATCAAGGGAGAGAAGTTCTCAATGCTTGCCACCCTCTACTCGCAGGACCCGGGCTCCGCCAAGAAAGGCGGTGAACTTGGCTTCTTCTCGCGCGGCGACATGGTGGGAGAGTTCGAGTCGGCAGCTTTCGCCCTCAAACCCGGCGAGGTGTCGCCCATCATAGAGACACAGTACGGCTTCCACATCATACAGCTCATCGAGCGACGCGGCAACAGCATCAATGCCCGCCACATCCTCATCGTGCCGCAGGTGTCTACTGAAGACCTCCTCAAAGCCCGCATCAAGCTCGACAGTATCGCCGTCGAGATACGCTCAGGCAACATCGCCTTCGACGAGGCTGCCCGCAAGTACAGCACCGCCGCCAATGCACAAACCGGTGGCACAGCCATCAACCCCGCCGACGGCACACCGCGTTTCGACCGTACAGCCATCGACCAGCTATACTACAACGTTGGCATACAGGGTATGGATGTGGGCGAAGTCAGCAACGCCACTGCTTTCAAGACCGACAAGCAGCGCGACGCCTACCGCATAGTCCGCCTCGACCGCAAGCACGAGGCCCACAAGGCCAACCTTACCGACGACTACGACAACATCCAGAACGCCGCCCTCGCTGACGCCAAGCAGAAGAAGCTCCAGAAGTGGGCCAAGCGTTACATGAATACAATATACATCCACATCAGCGACCAATACAAGGACTGCATATTCCACAACCTGCAATGAACGATAAAGAAACCCTCGACCTGCTGGTCGAAAAATACACCGCCCTCCGCGGCGAGATAGGCAAGGTCATCGTCGGCCAGGATGAAGCCGTCGACAGCCTGCTGCTAACCCTCTTCTCAGGTGGCCACTGTCTCCTCCTCGGCGTGCCGGGATTGGCCAAGACCCTTATGGTGAGCACTCTTGCCCACACCCTCGGCCTCTCCTTCAGCCGCATCCAGTTCACGCCCGACCTGATGCCCTCCGACATCACCGGCAGCGAAATCATCGACCGTGACCGCCAGATGCGCTTCGTCAAAGGCCCCGTCTTCGCTGGTGTCGTCCTTGCCGACGAAATCAACCGCACGCCCCCCAAGACCCAGGCCGCCCTACTCGAAGCCATGCAGGAACGCTCCGTCACCGTCTCCGGCACCACCTATCCGCTTCCTGCTCCCTTCTTCGTGCTCGCCACCCAGAACCCCATCGAGCAGGAAGGCACCTATCCGCTCCCCGAGGCTCAGCTCGACCGCTTCATGTTCAACGTGCGGCTCGACTACCCCTCGTTCGACGAGGAGGTGCAGATAGTGAAGCAGACCACCGCCGGCACCTCGCAGCAGGTCGCCCAGGTGCTCGACGCCTCGCAGATAATCGATTTCCAGCAGGCCATACGCCGCATGCCGGTGCCCGACAATGTGGTCGAGTATGCCGTACGTCTTGTTGCCTCGACACGCAAGGATGACAAATACATATCCTACGGCGCAGGCCCCCGCGCTTCGCAGTACCTCATCATCGGCGCCAAGAGCCATGCCGCCATCCACGGCAAGTACTCGCCCGACTCCGAGGACGTCGACGCCGTCGCCCTCAGCGTACTCCGCCACCGCATCGTCACCAGCTACTATGCCGAGGCCGACAACATCACCCCCGACCAGATCATAAAAACCATCATGAATAAACAATAACACCTGGAGATATGAAAAAGATATTATTGACAGTAGCCGCACTCCTATGCCTCTCCCTTTGCTTCGCCCAGTCCGGCGAGCAGCAGCTCAACAGCGAGTATCAGTCCGCCATCCGCGAGTTCCTCCAGCAGGACATCGCCAACCGCCAGCGCACCATGCAGCGCTCCGCCGAGCAGATACTCATCAGCCTGCCCAACACCGAGAAGCTCTACGACGAGACCTACATCAGCATACGCACACAGCTCGTCGACGGCACCCGCGAGGACGGCACCTCCGAGCTCAACTACCTCTTCGACATCTCCTACAACTGCCGTCACCTCGAAGGCTACACCGACGACTACCCCCTCGGCGTCTTCGACTACGACTCCTCCAATTCGGTCCGAGCCATTTGCAACCTCACCAAGACCTTCATCGAGGGCATCCTCGACGACATCTTCCGTCCCGGCAAGGCTGTGTCCATCAAGATATTCTCCACCACTGACGGTGTCGAGCTCTCGCGCGTAATTCCCTATGACGGCCAGTACGGCAACTTCCGCTACATGCCCGTCGTCTTCAACAACGAGCAGCTGCGCATCTCCGTCGACACCAACGGCATCAAGAACAACTGCCAGCTCGCCTACATCCGAGCCCAGTCGGTCCGCGACTTCCTCCAGAACAACATACGCAATCTCACACGCACCACCAACGACTTCTCCTATGTCACCCGCTCATACACCGACACCGGCGCCTACTACCGCCGCTCCTCCATCGAAATCACCGTCCACGACGCTTTCCGCGAGACCATCGACCTCATGACCGCCGACAAGATACAGGACGACTACGTCGACTTCAACATCCCGCAGAGTACCTCGCCATACGACAACGCCTATGTTCTCATCGTCGCTAACGAGGACTACGACCACGCCTTCCTGCCCTCCGTCCCCTTCGCCTCCAACGACGGCGAGATACTGCGCCAGTACTTCGTCCGCGCCCTCGGCGTACCCGAGCGCCAGGTCAAGGTGCTCCACAACGCTTCGCGCGCCGCCATCTATGAAGGCATACAGTGGCTCACTGACCTCTCGCAGGCCGTCGCTTCGCACATCGGCGACCAGACCATCTCCAACGCCAACATCTTCGTCTACTTCGCCGGTCACGGCTTCACCGACTTCGACGGCAACGCCTACCTCGTCCCCAACAACCTCCGCCTCGACGGCATCAAAGCCCTAGGCGGCAAGAAAGGCTGCGGCAAGAAAAAGAAGAATATCGTCGAGCCTACCGTCTACGACATAGCCCTCTCGCGCAAAGAAGCCGCCCTCTTCGCCAAGCAGTGTGTATCCATCGACTCGCTCTGCGCAGCACTCAAGGGTAAGGGTAAGCGCGAGACCTATCCCATCAGCCGCCTCACCGTCATCGTCGATGCCTCCTTCGACGGCCACCAGCGCAACGGCGCCCTCATGCTCCGCGCCGACCGCAAGGTCGTCACCGACGCCAAGGCCAAGAAAGCCAAGCGCAAAGCCAACAAGAACAGCGACGCCATCGTACTCCTCGCCGCCGCCGCCGACAAGACAGCCTACTCCTTCGACGCGCAGCACCACGGCTTCCTCACCTACTTCCTCCTCAAGGAGATAAAAGGCCTTGCCTCCACTTCGGACTTCGACTCCTACACCTACCAGGACATCTACGAAGCCGTAGAGCGCAAGCTCAACAAGGAGTCCGCCCTCCAGGGCAAATGGCAGGTCATCACAGGTTTCGTCGACGGCAAGTACGCCGCCGCATGGCAGAACCTGCACCTGAGGTAAAGGTTATAGGATAAAGGTTACAGATTACTGTTTACAGGTTACAGATTACAGGCTACGGGACTGTCGCGTTCATTGCTGCGTCAGTCCCGTAATCTTTTCCCCCCCGACTCCGGTCCGTATCCCCTCCGACCCCTCTCCGACAAAAAACCGTTAAACAACCGTAGAACAGTCGGAGCGGGTACGGAGGGGAGTCGGAGCGCCACTGGCGCTCCATTGTTTCATTTTTGAACGCGAATTACCGTAAATGGCCGTGAATTTTCATGAATTATTTTACCCCATGGCATATACATAGTGCAAGTGACAACGGCACAAGGCACTGCCGCCCGCAAGCTGGCGGTGGAGTAGGGCTGTCGGAGTGTTAAGGTTTAGTTAAAAAAGGATCTTCCGCTCGGGAGGGCCTTATATTATATATGCGCCGCTTCTTCCGAGTGGGAGGAAACGGCGCGAGGGGTCTTTGGCAGGGTTGGTTAGCGGATGGGCTGCACTTTGGTGCGGAGCTGCTCGATGTCGAGCTGCTGGTAGGCGATGTTGGCGGTGTCGGCGAAGTTGGTGCGGTTGGCCTTGTAGGTGTCGTCGTTGTAGACTTTGGCTTTGTCGAGCAGGCTTTTGGCAAGGGTCTGTGTCAGCTGGTCGAAGGTGAGGCGTCCCTCGTTCCAGAGCTGGATGTCTTTCTGCGAAAGGTATTTCGATATTTTGTCGAGCTGTTCCTGCGGCAGACGTCCGTCGGCGTCGAGGCTGCGTTGCAGCTCCGGGATGTTGACCCACGAGGTGATGGTGGTCTCGATGAGCTCGAGATGACGGCGGTTGCGGTCTGTATAGTATCCGAGGTAGGCGTGGCAGGGCTCGACGAAGATGACGGTGCGGATGCCTATCTTGCGGAGGATGGAGGCGAAGAAGACGCAGGCGTCGATGCAGTTAGCCTGGCGAGTGTTCCACACATCGTCGAAGAGACGTATGTGTTGCACATTGGTTGAGGTAGAGGGGTTGGAGGTGCAGGAGATGGAGGAGTAGGCTATGCCGCGGCGCAGGACATAGTGCCACACGGCGAGGACCTGGCGGCGGACGCTCTCAGGGCCGTTCTGGTAGCCGTTGAAGGAGCTGACGATGCCTTGGTCGAGGATGTCGGAGAGTATGTTCTCTATCTCGGGGTGGTCCTCATTGACATAGGCGGCGAAGAGCCATCGGGTGTCCACGCGCTGGTTGCCGTAGGCGAGGGAGAGGGGGCATTCGTTGATGGAGCGGCAGTTGAGGCGTATGTTCTCAATGTCGACTTCCTCATCGTTGATGTAGCAGGTGAAGGTGAGGTCGACGGGATAGCCCAGGCGTGTGCTGCGCAGGTTGTCGTATTTCCACTTGGCCGTGCCCTGTATGGTGTATTGCTCGCCGCGGTGGGGTAGTACTTCTTGGAGGATGGTGACGTAGTTGAGCACCGACGAGTCGATGACGACGCGCAGCACGCAGCCGTCGGCGGGGGCGGTGACGGTGAAGGAGAATGGCATGAGCGTTTGCGTGGCCGGGGCGCTGAGTGTCTGGGCGTACTCGGTGGCAAGGATGAGCGATGGATAGAACTGGTTGTCGTAGATGGGGTTGTAGGTTACGGAGAAGCCCACCTTGGCGGGGTCGAAGAGCTTGTTGCTCTTGCCTCCGCCGCAAGATGTCAGGAATATGGTAAGGCAGGATAGGGCGATAAGTGCTAAGCTAATCTGTCCGGGTTTTGGTTGATGAAGTCTGACCATTGTTTCTTGGATGATTTGTGTCTTTTGTGTTGGATTTGCAGAGCGGCGGCGTTGATGGGGCTGGAAGTCCGTGCATAGTGGGTGTAGGCGACGGCGAGGGCGTCGGTGGCGTCGAGGTAGTGAGGGCGCTCGTCGAAGCGCAGTATGGAACGCAGCAGGTCGGCCACCTGTTCCTTGGAGGCGTTGCCGTTGCCGGTAACGGTCTGCTTGATGAGCGAGGGCTCGTATTCTGTGTAGGGTATGTCGTGGGCGAGGGCGGCGGCGATGGCTATGCCCTGAGCGCGGCCGAGCTTGAGCATGGACTTGGCGCTCTTGCCGAGGAATGGGGCCTCGATGGCGAGGTGGTCGGGCCGGTTGGCGGCGATGATGTCGTTGACGGAGTGGAATATCTGTTTGATGCGTTCGTCGAAGTCCGCCGTACGTTTTAGGTATAGGACGTCCATCTCCTCTATAGTGAGGGCAGATGCCTCGTTGACTCTGAGGAGACTGTAGCCGAGAATCTGGCTGCCGGGGTCTATGCCGAGGATGAGCATTCGGGGGGGTAAAGGTTACAGGTTACGGGTTACAGGTTAAAGGTTATGGGTTACGGGTTGGGGAAAAGGGTTATCTGGAAGCGGCGGTCTATCTTGTGGCGTAGGATGTACAGTACGAGAATGTGGAGTGCGAGGACTCCGAAGGCGGCGAGGGCAACAAGGCCCTCGGGAACGCCTGCGGCGGAGAGGGCTATGACGACGGCAATGATGAGGATGGCCGGAAGCAGATAGGCTATCCACACGGCACGCATGCCGGATGAGGTGTCGATGCACACGGTGACGCGGTCGCCGACGTTGTAGCGATGCTGTGTCGGAATCTCCAGTTCCTTGTCTTTCGACTCGGCGAAGCCGCACTTGGCGTGGGCGGCGCACGAGGCGCAGGCGCTGACGCTCTTGATCTGCACCGTGACGCTGTGCGGGCCTGTGGCGGTGACTATGCCATCGTGGGTGGTTGTCTGAGGTGTTTTCATATGCGTTCGATTGCTTCCTGGGTGCACCAGGCTACAGTGCCGTCCGAGAGGGTGATTTTGTACCATCCGGGCAGCTCGTCGGTTATGGTGGCTTTGGTGCCTTCGTGTACGGTCATCTTGTCGGCGCTCTTGGCGTCGGGCGATGCTTTGAGGGTTACCGCCTGCTGTGTGACTATGGCTTCGCTGTGGGCGTTGAAGCGGTGGGTAGAGCCTATGAGTAGCGCGGTGGCAGCGATGAGGAGTAGTACGGAGGCTGCCGATGCTGCCAGTGCTGTTTTGCGTATGGCGACGGTATTGCCGATGCGCAGCACGACTATGGCTGCCACGAGGATGGTGAATATCACGAGCCATACTATGCGCCAGCCGCTCGGCAGCAGGGCGGTGCAGAGGCTGTTCCACCAGCGTACGAAGAGCGGCTGGGGGAGCACGGCTATGCGGTCGACGGTGTGGCTGTTGGCAAGGGCGAGGTTCTCTTTGGCGTCAGTGAACGACGGGTCGAGGCGGAGCGCACGTTCGTAGTTGAGTATGGCTTTGCCGAACTGCCCTTCGTGGTAGTAGGCACCGCCGAGGTTGTAGTGCAGTTCGGGCGAAGAGAGCCCTCCGGCCAGCGTGGCCTCATAGGCTTCGGCTGCCGCCTGGTAGTCGCCCATTCGGTAAAGGTCGTCGCCGTTCTGTCCCCATAATGGGGAGGTCAGGAAAAGCAATATGGACAATATGGTGTTTCTCATAGGTATGCAATCATTAAGAGGGCTTCGTCGTAGATGTTCTGTTTCTGTGCTTCGGGGTCGACAGGGGCGAAGCGGGCCATGTCGACATCCTGCAGGACTTTCATGATGCGCTCCTGCTGGTCTTGCGGCACTTGCTTGTCGTTGAGGCAGGCGCTTACGCTGTCGCGGTTGAGGTCGGCAAGGGGTATGTTGTACTTGTCGGCCAGGCATCCCCAGATGGCGCGGTATATCTCTTCGTAGAAGTGTACGGTATCGCCGCCTTTGAGGTGCGCTGCGGCCTTCTTTAAGCGTTTGCGAGCCATGCGTACGGCACGTTTCATTCGCATGCCGGCCACATCCTGCTCGTCGGCCTTGCGCTTGCGGAAGAGGGCTATGGTGCAGCATGCTGCAGCGACGATAACAACAACGATGATGTAGAAACTGGCTCCCGTGGTGTCTTTGTCTTTGACAGGGGTGAGTTTTGTTATGGGATGAATGTTGTTGAGGGTGGTCGGGCGGTTGGATGAGGCTGTGTTGTCGTATGCCGCAGCATCGTTTTTGTCGACGATAATCTCCTGCCGGGGAATGCGTTTGGTTATGTATTGACCAGACGTGGGATCGAAATAGACGAAGCTGAACTCCGGTATGGTATATTTGCCTTTGTTGCGCGGAATAAGTATCCACTCGTAGGTGCGGCTGCCGCTGATACCGTCGCTGTTCTTGCGGATGTTGTCATCAATCTGGGGGTCGTAAACCTCGAAGGCTGTGGGGAAATCAGGCTGTGGTGCGTTGATGAGCATCAGGTTGCCGCGACCGCTGACAGTGATACGGTAAGATATGGCCTCGTTGGCCTTCACTTTGTTGCCGGTGAGGCCGCCCTGCACATCGAAGCTGCCAACTGCACCGGTGAAGTTGTCTGGTGCGGAGGGCAGGGGACGGACGTTGACGGAGATGCGGTTTGTTTTCAGTGGACGCTCAACTGCTTGCCGCGAGTTGAAGAATGGGTCGTCGAAGAGGTCCCAGATGCTGCTGGTGCGGCGTCGCTGCTGCTGTACCATGGCGAGGACGTTAAGATCGAGTGGCTCGATGTCCAATTTGCCGCTCTCCTGTGCGAAGAGGGCTCCGCGGCGTATCTCAGCAACCTGGTAACGGCGCCCGTCGACGGTTTCTTCGTATTGCTTTATCTGCTGCCCCACGCTGAGGTCTTCTGCCCAGAAGCCACGGTTGCCAGGCAGTTTGTCGATGGCGAACTGGCTTATGGGTACCTGGGTGTATATCTTGTATGTGATGATGATTTGCTCGCCTTGATATGGGTTGGTTTTGCTTACCGATGCGCGAGCAAAGAGTGTCTTTTCGTCAATCTGTGTCGCTGGCTGGGGCTGTTGCGCCCAAGGGTCGTAGGCCTGACGCTGTTGGCGCTGCTGTTGACGTTGTTGCTGCTGTGCGGCGCTCATCTTGGTGACCTTGATGGAGAAGCGTTTGGAGCTTATCTTCTTGCCATCGGCAACGCAGGAGGCTGGCTCGACGGTGAAGGTGCCCTCGACATCGGCCATCAGGGTGTATGAGAACGAGGTGCTCACTGAGCGCGACATCTGTCCGTTGATGAAGCTCATGGAGGTCTGCGACGATGTGCTGGGACCTGCTATAAGGCTGAACCCTTTGAATGATGGACCACGGAAGTCTTTGGCTTGTTCGTTGACTGTAAACTTCACTGTGAAGTGGTCGCCCATATATACCTCTTCCGGTGCCTGTACGGTTATCTCCTGACCATACGCTATGCCTATTAAACCGATTAAGCCTAATATCCCTATTATGATTCTCTTTTTCATAAGATTCTACCAGTCTTTGTCAGTATGTCTGTTGGTGCTCACCTGCTCTTTGCGGGCTTGCTCCTTTAGGGTCTGCCGTTCGTTGTTCTTCACGGCCTCCAGCATGCGCTCGGCATCCTGCTTGCGCTGTTCCTGCGGCTTTGCCTGTTGCTGTTTCTGCTGCTCTTTGCCCTGCTGTTGTTGCTGTTGGTCCTGCTGGTTGCCTTGTTGCTGCTGGTTCTGCTGTTGTTGGTCTTTGTTTTGGTTGTCGCCTTGCTGTTGTTGTTGGTTCTGCTGCTGGTCCTTATTCTGCTGGTCGTTGCCACCGCCTTGTTGCTGCTGTTGTTGTTGAGCCTGTTGCAACAGTCGCCGTGCATAGGCGAGATTGTAGCGAGTGTCATCGTTCTTCGGGTCCAACTTCAGGGCCTCCTGGTACGATTTAACAGCCTGCTGGAAGTATTGCATGCCTTGTTGCTCGTTATCCAGTCCAGCCTTCACCATACTGTTTCCGGCGTTGTGTAGCGCTTTCGCACGACGGCTGTCGTTGACATCCGGTGCCGATAAGGCCTGCAGGTAATGCATCGCCGCTTCGTCGTATTTCTTCTGGCGATAGAGGCTTGATGCGAGATTGTACTGTCCGCGGAAATCGGTAGTGTCGGCTTCAAGCGCGCGGCGGTATGTCACCTCTGCTTGGTCATAGTTCTCTTTATTGTAGTGCCTGTTGCCTTCGCGGAGCTGCTTGCGGTTAGCCTGAGCTGAAGCGTCGGTAGGCATGATCAAGAGGAAGAGTAGTGCGGCACCGGTGAGACTGCTGAGTGACCATTTGCGGTTCTTGCGCTCGAAGAGCAGCACTGAGGCCAGCAGGCAAACTATGGCTGCCACCAGTGGGTATTGGTAGCGGCTTTCGTAAGCGCTGAAGACAGCCTCGCCATAGTCTTCTTTCTCCAACCCCTCGATAACCTTTGTTATTTCCCCAATGCCGCTTCCGGCGTTGCTGGCGCGCACATACACACCGTTGCCGGCATCGGCAATCTGCCGCATCATGTCTTCGTTCAGTTTGGTCATTATTATGGAACCGCCACGTTCACGTTTGTAGCTGTTCTTACGGCCACGCGGGTCGTATTCCGGTATCGGCGCACCTTCGGGCAGACCCATGCCTATGGTGCACACCCGCACCCCTTCTTTTGCTGCCTTGCGGGCAGCTCCCACAGCGTCGTCTTCGTGGTTTTCGCCGTCACTGATGACTATTATCGCGCGCCCTTTGTTCTTCTCCCATTCGCGGTCGGGGTCGTCATAGCCGAAGGTCTGCATGGCTTTGTCTATGGCATCGCCTATGGCAGTGCCTTGCGAGGCAATCATGTCGCAGCTCACCTGGTCGAGGAAGAGCTTGGCGGCGCTGTAGTCGTTGGTCAACGGCATCTGTATGTAGCTTGCACCTGCGAACACCACAAGGCTTATGCGGTCGCCTGCCAGCGTGGACATGATGTTATTAACCACGCGTTTGCTGCGCTCAAGGCGGTTAGGCTGTATATCCTCGGCCATCATGCTGTTCGAGAGGTCAAGGCATATTGCCACGTCGCTACCGGCACGCTTGCCTTTCTCAATCTTTGTGCCCATCTGGGGATTGGCAAGCGCCACCACCAGTAAGGCAAAGCCCATGAGAGTCAGTGCCACCTTCACCACAGGGCGCCATCGTGACCGGTCTGGTATAAGGCGTCCGAACATCTGTCGGTCGGCCCAAGCCTCCAGTTTGCGACGGTTGTGCCACTCGGCAAATATCCATATCATTCCACATGCCGCCACCACAAGCAGCAACCACAAATATTCTATATGCTCAAAATGTACCATAGTGTTACATTCTCATCCATCCCCAGCGTAGCAGCAGTGCCAGCAGCAGAGCGGCGAAAGCAGCCCACAGCCACCGTCCCTGCTCGTCTTTGGTCTGCGCATACTGGGTCACGTCTATCTTGCTTTTCTCCATTTCGTCAATCTGGTCGAAGATTTCCTCCAACGCCTTCTTGTTGGTGGCGCGGAAGTAACGGCCGTCTTCCGTCGATGCGGCCATCTGCTGCATCAGCGGCTCGTCAATCTCCACGTCGATGTTCTGGTAGTGCACCCGACCGAACTGGTCGCGGAAAGGGTAGGGTGCCTTGCCCAGTGAGCCGACGCCGATGGTGTAGAGGCGTATGCCGTACATGGCTGCAATCTCTGCGGCGCTCTGCGGGTCGACGCTTCCCTGGTTGTTCACTCCGTCGGTGAGCAGTATTATCACTTTGCTTTTGGCCTCGCTGTCCTTGATGCGGTTAATGGCCGTGGCCAAGCCGTCTCCGAGGGCAGTACCGTCGCGTATGATACCACTCTTAAGGGCCCCGAGTTGCTTGAGCAGCACGTGATGGTCCACTGTCAGCGGCACCTGTGTGAATGCTTCTCCGGAGAACACCACCAGTCCCATGCGGTCGTTCTTGCGTCCTTCGATGAAGTCTGCGGCCACCTTCTTGGCGGCTTCCAAGCGGTTGGGGCGGAAGTCCTCAGCCAGCATACTGCCGCTGATATCCATTGCCAGCACTATGTCTATTCCCTCCACCTTCATCTCCTGGCGGCTCAAGCGGCTCTGCGGTCGCGCGAGTGCCACCACCATTGCTCCGATGGCAATAGTCATCAGTGCATATGGTAGCCAGCGCAGGCGTACACGCAGTGTCTTCTTCACTCCAGTGAACACCGCTATGTCGGAGTGCTGCACCGCCGCTTCCTGCTTGCGATAGCGCCAGATATAGTAGGCCGCCAACAGCGGCACCAGCGCCAATCCGAGCAGCATCCACGGCTGTGCAAAACTTATGTTATGCATCCTTAACCTCCTTCTCGCTTTCTGTCGGTTTCACCCTCTGCCACATGTCTTTCACAAATATCACCGCCTCGTCCATCGAGCGCTCGTGCTCGTGCGGCGACGGCTCGCTCTTGGCGAACTTCACCATGTCGGCAGTGTTGAAGATGTCGCGCAGTGTGTCGACATTGATGCTTTTGTTCATCAATGCATCAAGGCATTCGTCGCTTGTCATATCGGTGGCGCGTATGCCGGTACTTTCTTCTATGAACTGGCGCACGGCGTCGGTGAGGCGCGTGTGGTACTCCTTCACGCGGCCGCTCTGCCACAGGCGCTCCACGCGCAGTGCTTCCAGCGTCTGCAGTGCGCGTTCCTCTGGTGTGCGTGTGTCTTTGGGAGCCGTTTCATGGAACGACTCTGCAATATCCTTGCGGTGCGTCAGAAGCCACCAGAGACCGAAAGCCAGCGCTGCCACAGCCAGTCCCAGCAGTACCCAGCGGAATATCTCCCAGAATGTGTAGGGTACACGCTCTATTGGCGCAATGTCGCGCAGTTCGGCCGTGGCGCTGTCAATCTCCACGTCGGTCACTACCAGCAGCAGCGAGTCCTCCTCGCCGAGCTTTATGTAGTGCTCGCCGGGCTCGAAACAGGTAATCACTGTCGTCTGCGACCGTGCGGCGGTGTCGAAGTCCTGCCTGAGGGCAACGATGCCGTTCTGGTTTAGCAGGTCTGTCGACGGGAAAGTACGCGCGTTGCGTATGGTCAGCGTCGTCTGGTCGCCGAGGGCTATGGTGTCGCACCCGAGCGTTGCCACCGCCTGTCCGCGCACCTGGCCTAACAGCCCCATCAGCCCCATTAAACCTATGATGATTATCTTCTTCATTTAGCTTCTCTTTTTCATCAGTGTCAGCAGCGGTTTCACGAAGTCTTCCCCGGTATGCAGCGTGGCCATGTCGATGCCGTAGCGTCGCATTGTGCGAGCTGTCTCCTCGGCCTGCTGTGCCGCGCGGGCGTCGACCACCATGCGCACTGCTTTGTTTCCGGTGTCCACCCACAGCGTCTCGGTGCTCTCGGGGTCGTAGAGCTTCATCAGCCCAAGGTCGGCCAGATGCTCCTCGCGGCGGTCGACCAAACGCAGCGCCACCACATCGTGCTTGCTGGCGGCAATCTTCAGTGCGTCCGAATAGGGCTTGGGCGAGAAGAAGTCGCTAAGCAGGAATGCCGTGCAGCGCCGTTTGATGACGTTGCTGAAGTATTGCAGCGCCTGCGCTATGTCGGTGCCGTTGCTCTCAGGCCTGAACGTTATGAGTTCGCGTATGATGCGCAGTATGTGCTGCCGTCCCTTCTTGGGCGGTATGAACTTCTCGATGCGGTCGCTGAAGAGTATCACACCCACCTTGTCGTTGTTGGCTATGGCGCTGAAGGCCAGTGTTGCCGCCACCTCTGCCGCCAGCTCCTCCTTGAACTGGCCCTGGGTGCCGAAGCGGCCGCTGCCGCTGACATCCACCAGCAGCATCACCGTCATCTCGCGCTCTTCTTCAAATATCTTCACATAGGGATGTGCGAGACGGGCGGTGACGTTCCAGTCGATGTTGCGCACGTCGTCGCCGTACTGGTACTCGCGCACCTCGCTGAAGGCCATGCCGCGCCCCTTGAAGGCCGAGTGGTACTCGCCGCTGAACATCTGCTGGCTCAGTCCGCGCGCCTTTATCTCAATCTTCCGGACTTTCTTTATTATCTCTTCATCCATAATCAGGGAACATCGACGCGGTTGAGCACTTCGCTGACCACCTCCTCGCTGGTGACGTTCTCGGCCTCGGCCTCGTATGTGAGGCCCACGCGGTGGCGCAGCACATCCATGGCCACGGCGCGCACATCCTCGGGTATGACGTATCCGCGACGCTTCATGAAGGCGTAGGCCTTCGACGCTGCCGCTAAGTTGATGCTGCCGCGCGGCGAGGCGCCGTAGCTTATCAGTCCTTCGAGCTTCTGCAGGCCGTACTGACCCGGGAAGCGAGTGGCGAAGATGATGTCGGTGATGTAGTTCTCAATCTTCTCGTCCATGTATACCTCTTTCACCACCTCGCGCGCCTTGAGGATGTCTGCGGGCTTCAATATAGCGCCCGTCGCTCCGCCTTGTGAGGGAGATGGGTGGCTATTCACCTGCTGGTGCAGTATTGCGCGCTCCTCGTCGCGCTTTGGGTAGCTGATGACCACCTTCAGCATGAAGCGGTCCACCTGAGCCTCGGGCAGGGGATAGGTGCCCTCCTGCTCTATGGGGTTCTGCGTCGCCATCACCAGGAAAGGCTCCTCGAGGCGGTAGGTCTGCTCGCCTATGGTCACCTGGCGCTCCTGCATGGCCTCGAGCAGTGCGCTCTGCACCTTGGCGGGGGCGCGGTTAATCTCGTCGGCCAGGATGAAGTTGCTGAAAATGGGGCCTTTCTTTACCTGGAAGCTCTCGTTCTTCTGGCTGTATATGAGTGTGCCGATAAGGTCGGCCGGCAGCAGGTCCGGTGTGAACTGGATGCGGCTGAACTTTGCGTCGATGGCCTTGGCCAGCGTTGTGATGGTCAGTGTCTTGGCCAGTCCTGGCACACCCTCCAGCAGCACGTGGCCGCCGCTCAACAGTCCGATAAGCAGTCCGTCAATCATGTGTTTCTGGCCCACAATCTGCTTGCCCAGCTCCATCTGCAGCATGTCGACGAAAGCGCTCTCGCGACCGATGCGTTCGTTCAACTCTTGAATGTTTACCGATTCCATTGTCTATTTTAGTTTTGTTCTTTAATATTATATTTAGTAGCAAAAACTAAAATCAAATGCTAATATTGCCCCTTTAACATTTTTTACATAGTACTCCCTACGCCCTCTCTTCGTACCCCCTCCGACTGTTCTCCGATAGTTCTACGGTTGTTCACCGGTTGTTTAACTGTTATAATCGTAAAACAACCGTAGAACAACCGTAAAACAGACGTAGAGGATACGGGGCGGATACGCGGTGCCGCAGGCATGACGGAGGAGAGGGAATGAACAGGGGCGGAGAGGCTGTGGATAAAAAAAGTTGAAAAATTATATTGTATATATAAAAAAATGTGTATCTTTGTGCATTAAAAGTTTTGCGAAAGAAAAGAATAATTAACTAATCAATAATAACTTATGAAAATTAACAAAGTACTTCTCGGCTTGTTTGCAGGCGTAATGGCTTTGGTCGGAGGCAACGTGAGTGCCCAAGACACGAATTTCGTGGAGATCGGCCCCGTGAACGTCGGCGGACATGTCACCAGTCTTGTGGCCGACCGTAACGACGCCACTACCATCTATGCTGGTTCCGCCACCGGTGGACTTTTTGTCCGTTCGGACAACCAGCAGACCCTGAACAAGGTCTACACTTCCCGTGGCTTGAGCACGTCGTTGGCCGACAACAAGGACATTTGGCACTATGTGCCTTACATGGACGGCGACAACAATGAGGTTGTCCTCCCGATCAGCTGCATGAAGCAGCTCCCCGACAACAGCATTGTGATTGGTACGGGTAGCGACGAGTTCAGCGTGGGTAGTTTCTTCAAACCTATGTCTGCTGTGGGCCGTGGTGTCTTCGTTTTCAATCCTTCCGATTGCCGTTACACTCTTATTCCCGGTACTGTCCCCGCCACCTGGAACTCGGACTGGGCTTCTGTCCGCAAGGTTGACTTCTTGGAATATGGCAGCAATGAGATACACCTCTATGTGGTTGCTAAGAACCATATCTACCGCATCAAGCGTGTCGGTGGTGAGTGGCAGACTCCGGAGCAGATTTTCGAAAGCCATAATGGCAACGTGGACCAGCTCCTCGTTGTCACATCGCTCCGCTTGGCCTACTTTACCGTGGGTAACGAAATGTATAAGATTGGCAACTTGAGCGGGACCGCGAATGCCATACAGGCCAGTGTGGTTCGTGTTCTGAATGCCGACTATACCTTCGGCGGCAAGAACGCATCCCTGAAGATTGCTGTGGCACCGTCGGATCCTTCCTACCTTTATGTGATGGCTATCACCACCAGCGGCACGATGCGCGGTCTGTACCTGACGCGCAACCTGCAGACATGGCAGACGCTGACCACCAGCACTGTCCGCGTGTTCTCCGTGTCGGCGGTGAACGGTAAGGCTGTGGTCAACGGTGACGGTCGCAACTGCGGCGCTATCTATGTGGACCCGAGTGACCCCAATCATGTCATCATCGGTGGCTCCACCCTCTGGAGCGGCCGTAGCTATGTCCCGGGTTCATACTACCAGTGGACGATGCTTTCGAGCTGCGAGCAGGAGCTCAATTACGGCAACTACATGAGTTATGTGTTTGGCAATCCCTCGTTCGTGCACTCCGGTATCCATCGCATTATATGCGCTCCGCGCGAGCTCTACGGCACAATGCGTTATGTCTACTATATCGCCACCGACGGTGGTGTGTACCGCACCTACAATAATTTTAACAGTTTTGAGGAGTTCAACCGCGGTCTGAACATTATGCAGACCAACGGCATAGCCGTGTCTCCCGACGGCACCGTTATCAGCGGCGCCAACAACGGTGCCTGCCCGCTCATCGAGGCCCGCACGGGTCACGACGGTGGCCAGGGCGAGGTGGAATGGTACGACAATGGCACTCACGGCAACCTGAACCACGATGCCATTATTTTGTGGAAAGACAATGGCGGTATGGTTGGCGCCTCGATGTTCCAGCAGAATGCTCCCACCATGCGCCGTACGATTTTCGCCTCTTCGCGCGACAACCAGTTCGGCCGTTCCTACGCTGACTATATGGACTATACGCAGACCCAGACTTGGACTATCGGTGAGCGTTTCCTCAGCAACTCCATGATCGACGGTCAGGAGATATCGTTCATGTCCTTGTGGGAGACCGACCATGACACCATCTTCAACGATTCTATTGAGTCTCTTATCGACACTTTGGGTTATGTGCGCCGCGACACCAACGACGACCAAATACTCGACACTATTTGGATGAATAGCACAACCTTCCAGATAAAGGATGGTGACAAGATGACTGTGTTGAGCCGTGCCAACGCTTACAACCCCATTGAGTACACTTTCGACCGCGACAGAACTGCTGGTGACAGCGTAGGACATGCCGGCAGAGTTAAACTCAAGAACCCCCTGCAGGCACGTATGATTATCGTGGGACGCGATGCTACGAAGAACTCCATGTCGATGGTTTGGGTGTCGTGGCGTGCCACCGACTTCTCCAAGGTGTGGGACGTTGAGGCACCGCGCGAGACCTGGAACGAGTGGGCTCCTATTTATTATGTTGATACGGCATACGTGCCGCGCTATGCTGTGATGAGCGCCGACGGCACGATGGCATATATTGCTGTTGTGGACAAGGCTCAGAAGAACTCGATGATTGTGCGAGTGAAGGGTTTTGATAAGGTGGACTTCTCGGCCGACATACAGTCGGTGTGGGAGCAGATGAGTTGCAAGCTGTATGCTCAGAATTCGCGTCTTAGCACTGACACGCTGAAAGTGTCAACCGACGAGTCGGCCAACACTTGCTGGATGCCGCGTGTGGTGAGTTCGCTGCTTGTTGACACGACCCTTGGCTCTGAGCGACTCATCCTTACCTTCGAGGACTACAGCAACACCTACTACAATGTTGCCGAAATCACTGATCCTCGCGGTGACTGGACTGTTGTCCAGCCCATAAATAATATGTCAATAACCGGACATAAGGATGTTCCCGTCTATTGTTCAATGGTGGAAGACTCTACCAGCAACCTGTATGTCGGTACAGCCGACGGCGTTTGGGTTAGAGAAGGCTCTGTCTGGAGTCAGTATGAGCACCTGCGCGGTGTCGCTGTTACCTCGATGATGCAGCAGAAGGCAAGATTGCAGGTTCGCCGCCATGTCGGACATAACGGTATCAACGCCGAGTACTATCTGTTCCCGAAGACCAAATGGCCGGGCGCCATGTACTTCGGCACCTATGGCCGCGGTATTTTCATGGATATGACCTATGTTACCGACCGTAGCAACTCTATCTTAGACGAGAGCGATTACACCTTCGGTATTCCCACCGTCAAGGGTAACAGCAATACCACAGTCAGCATTTACCCGAACCCGGTGGTCGGTGAGGCTCACCTCGCCATAAGCTCCACCGAGGCCGGTGAGGCCCAGTTGCGCATCTATGATCTCAACGGCCGCTGTGTGAGCGTCCGCAACCTTGGTCATGTGGCCGAGGGTGAGCAGGTGTACAGCATCAGCACCGATGGTATGGTCAAGGGCATGTACCTGGTCAACGTCATCATTGGCGGTCACACCTCCGCCACCAAAATGATGGTTCGCTAATCGGGCATTGCAATAAACACGAAGAGGTGCCGCCCGACAGAGCAGCACCTCTTCGTATATAAAAAAGAATACTAAATAATATTATAAATGAACACCAATCTAGTAGAAGAACTGAAATGGCGTGGCATGATTCACGACATCATGCCTGGTACCGAAGAACAGCTGAAGAAAGAAGTCACTACTGCATATGTGGGCATTGACCCCACCGCCGATTCGCTGCACATTGGCCACCTTGTGAGCATCATGCTGCTTAAGCACCTGCAGATGGCAGGACACAAACCGCTGGCCGTCGTTGGCGGCGCCACCGGTATGATTGGCGACCCCAGCTTCAAGGCACAGGAGCGCAAGCTCCTCACCGTTGAGGAAATACAGCACAATGTGCAGTGCATCCGCAAGCAGTTGGAGCGCTTCCTCGACTTCAACAACCCTGTCAACGGTGCCGAGATATGCAACAACTACGACTGGATGAAAGACTATCTTTTCCTCGACTTTATCCGTGACGTTGGCAAGCATATTACAGTGAATTACATGATGACGAAGGACAGCGTGAAGAAACGCATGGAGACCGGCATCTCGTTCACCGAGTTCAGCTACCAGTTGCTGCAGGGCTACGACTTCCTCACCCTCTATCGCACCAAGGGCTGCAAGTTGCAGATGGGTGGCAGCGACCAATGGGGTAACATCACCACCGGCACCGAGCTCATCCGCCGCATGGAAGGTGGCGAGGCATTCGCACTGACCTGTCCGCTCATCACCAAGGCTGACGGTACCAAATTCGGTAAGACCGAGGGTGGCAACGTGTGGCTCGACCCAGAGAAGACCAGCCCCTACAAATTCTACCAGTTCTGGCTCAACTGCTCGGACGTGGATACTGCCCGTTACATACGAATCTTCACTCTCTTCTCGAAAGATGAGATTGAAGCTATGGAGAAGCAGCATGCCGAGGCTCCCGAGCAGCGCATTCTGCAGAAGGCATTGGCCAAAGACATCACCATCCGTGTGCATGGTGAAGAGGCTTACAACACCGCCATTGCTGCCAGCGAGCTACTCTTTGGCAAAGCCACTACTGAGCAACTTAACTCGCTCGACCGAGAGACCCTTCTGAGTGTCTTTGAGGGTGTGCCGCAGTACAATGTTAGCCGTGCCACCATCGAGGCAGGTGCCTCGTTGGTAGACCTCGCCGCCGAGGTGGGCATGTTTGCAAGCAAAGGGGAGATACGTCGCGAACTTAAGCAGAACAGCATAAGCGTCAATAAACAGAAGGTAGGGGAGGGCTGCACCCTCGGCGCCGCAGATATTCTCAACAGCGGCTGCATCCTTGTACAGAAAGGAAAGAAGAACTACTATCTGCTGAACGTCGAATAAAATATATTGCGTATTCGTTTTTTATTCGTATCTTTGCATTCTCAATCTGAAACATAAACAAAAACAAAACAATATGACACAAACAACTATCAAGACATTGCGCGACAGTGCCGGAATGCGCTGGACAGCGCTGCTGCTCTTGGCTTTGGCCATGTTCTGCAGCTATGTTTTCATGGACATTCTGTCGCCTATCAAGGACCTGATGCAGGACACCCGCGGATGGGACAGTGCTTCGTTCGGACGCATGCAGGGCGCCGAGGTATTCCTCAACGTCTATGTGTTCTTCCTCATCTTCGCCGGTATCATCCTCGACAAGATGGGTGTGCGTTTCACCGCTGTACTTTCGGGTGCTGTAATGCTCTTTGGCGGCTTGATTAAGTTCTACGCCGTCAGCGACTATTTCTCCGGAACAGCTCTGGAGACTTGGTTTACCAACCACCTCAACTGGAATGGTGAGCTGCCCGTCATAGGCGCTATCTTGCCGTTTGCTGCGGGCATGCCCGCTTCTGCCAAGTTGGCCGCTCTGGGCTTCATGTTCTTTGGCTGCGGCTGCGAGATGGCCGGTATTACCGTGAGCCGCGGTATCGTCAAATGGTTCAAAGGCCGTGAGACCGCCCTCGCCATGGGTTCCGAGATGGCCCTCGCCCGCCTCGGTGTTGCCACTTGCATGATTTTCAGCCCCTACTTCGCCAAGCTCGGCGGTGAGATTCACGTCGACAATGCAGTGAAATTCGGTGTGGTTCTGCTCTGCATCGCCCTCATCATGTTTATCACCTACTTCTTCATGGACAAGAAGCTTGACAGCCAGACCGGTGAGGCCGAGGAGAAGGACGACCCCTTCAAGATCAGCGACCTTGGCAAGATATTCTCCAGCCTTGGCTTCTGGCTCGTGGCTCTGCTCTGCGTGCTTTACTACAGTGCCATCTTCCCCTTCCAGAAGTATGCTGTCAATATGCTGCAGTGCAACCTTGACCTGACTCCCGCCGACCCCAACACTTTCTGGGGTGGAAGCTCGGTCACTTGGGTGCAGTACATCCTGATGCTCGTCGTGGCTGCCGGCTCGTTCTCGAGTAACTTCATCAAGAACAACAAGGGCCTGAAGTTCGGTCTTATGGGCATTGCCGTTATTGCTTTGGTTGTATACTGCTATATGGGTTATATGCGTGGCACCGCTGAGACCATCTTCGCAGTGTTCCCGCTTCTGGCTGTGGCCATCACTCCAATCCTTGGCAACTATGTAGACCATAAGGGTAAGGCAGCCTCGATGCTGATGCTCGGCTCCCTGCTGCTGGTTGTCTGCCACCTCACCTTCGCATTTGTCCTGCCCGGCGTTTCTGCCGCTTCGTCGGTTGGCGGCGTTATCGTGGCCTATGTGACCATCCTCGTGCTCGGCGCCTCCTTCTCGCTGGTGCCCGCAGCCCTGTGGCCCTCGGTGCCCAAGCTGGTTGACGAGAAGATCATTGGTTCCGCCTACGCTGCTATCTTCTGGATTCAGAATATCGGTCTCGGCTTGTTCCCCGCTCTTATTGGCATCGTCCTCAACAACACCAACCCTGAAGGCACTGCTGCCCACGAGCTCAACTACACCTGGGCTCTGGTCATGCTGGCCGCCCTTGGTATTGCTGCTCTCCTTATCTCGATATACCTCCGCGCTGTCGATAAGAAGAAAGGCTACGGTCTGGAGCAGCCCAACATCAAAGCTGAATAACTTCCGATATCAATAGATAAAAAGAGCGACCCGATTGGGCCGCTCTTTTTTATTGTCTGACGTCTTCCATGGCACGTTGCACAAACTTGTTCAGCGGCACGCTGGCGCGCCACACCTTCAGCACTTCGTCGAAAAGGCGATCGCTGCCGATGAACTTGTCTGGCATTGTATAGCTGGTGCAGTAGTCTTTGTATTTCAGGAGTTCGGCATGCTCCCAGTCGGCGGGGTAGCCTTTGGGCACGCGCTGCAGTTTCTTCAGAGTGAAGAACTCGCTGCCGAAGTAGTGCTTGTAACTCTTCTCGTTTATTATGGATAGGAACTCGTCTGTGCAGTAGAATATCTCCTGACGTATGGCGTTCAGCGCTTCGGGCGTAGGCATGAATATGCCGCCGCCAAGGTTGCAAGTGCCCTTCAGGCCATAGGCCTCTTCGGTGCCGAGTTGGAAATAGTAGCCGGGCACGCCGCTGTTCTTAGGCCCCCAACTGCTGAGGAAGCATGCAATATGGGTCTTATAGGGCGTCTTGTCGGGTGAGAAGCGCGTATCGCGGTAGATGCGGTAGACGGAGTTTTTGGCCGTCAGACCCACCAGCGTATCATCGTACTTCACCATTTCATCGATTAACGCCTGCGTGAAGGTTTCAAAGTTGGCCTTGATGGCCAGCCAACGATCCTTGTGGTCGTTGAACCACGGCCTGTTGTTGTTCACGGTCAGTTCCTGCAGGAAGGGCAGGGTGTCGGGGTGTAGTTGGTGCGCCATTAGGTTATGGATTCTTTTATTTGTGGACAAATTTCATTATTTCTTTTGCCAATTGGCTACTGTCGCTGTATGTCATATTAATGGCAAAGCGGTAGCGGCTGTGGCGACCATAATATACCCGCAAGGTGTCGGGTACGGTGAGTCTGCTACCTCTGCTGCCATCGTAATGCTCTACACGGCGTATTGAAGACAATGGAATACTTTTATGTCGCCGCATAAAGCTGTTTGTACAGTTAATGACAATGTTATCACCTTGTATTGTTATGGTCTCTTGGGCGTGGAATAGACGTATGTGATTGTCTACTACGAAGAAGAACATGTATGTACAAAATAGGAAGGCTGCCGTGTAAAAAGTCCATATAATCAAGTCTACGTCATTTTGTTTTGCCGTTGTAACAATAACAAATATCATCATAATGACAACAAACAGCATGAGAAATGGGGGAAGAGAGTCAAGAATCTTCTCCCAAATTGGACATTTCTTGGGACCGTTGACGGCTAGTATTGTATTATCAATCATCTCTTATCTCTACAGATTTCGCAGCCACTTGATTTCCTCCGCCCAGCGCATGGGGTCAGGGGTCTCGAGGATGATGGGCATGTCGTCGAAGCGTGGGTCATGCATGAAGCGCGAGAAAAACTCCTTGCCAAGGAAGCCCTCGCCCAGCACTTCGTGACGGTCTACATGGCTGCCGTTGCCTTTCTTGCTGTCGTTGAGGTGTATAGCGCGCAGGTATTTGAAGCCCACGATGCGCTCGAACTCTTCGAAGCAGAACATGTAGCCCATCTCAGTGCTCAGGTCGTAGCCAGCCGCCAACGTATGGCAGGTGTCGATGCATACACCAACGCGGCTCTTGTCGTCGATACCCTTGATTATGCGGGCGATATGCTCAAACTTCCAACCAAGGTTAGTACCCTGTCCGGCGGTGTTCTCTATCACAGCCGTCACGCACTCTGTCTTACTCAACGCCAGGTTTACCTCACGGGCAATCTGGTCGAGGCATTCCTCTTCACTAATCTTATTCAGGTGGCTACCGGGGTGGAAGTTCAGCATTTGCAGCCCCAGCAGTTGAGCCCTCTGCATCTCATCGAGGAATGCCGCGCGGCTTTTCTGTAAGGTGTCCTCGTCGGGTGAGCCGAGATTAATAAGGTAGCTGTCGTGCGGCAGCACCATCTCGGGCTTGAAGCCGCGGTCGACGAGCAGTGCCTTGAAGCCGTCAATCTCCAGCTGCGGCAGCGGCTTGCTCACCCAACTTCTTTGGTTACGTGTAAACAATGCAAACGCGTTGGCCCCGATGGCCTCTGCGTTCAGTATGGCGTTACCAACGCCTCCCGATGCGCTCACATGTGCGCCTATGTATTTTGCCATAATGGTTAGGTTTAATAATCTGTGTAATCTTTAACAATTTCAAGTATCTCTGCACCGTAACGTTCAACCGTCTTTTCACCCACGCCAAGTTGCTGTTTCAGTTCGGCTACGTTTACAGGCTTGTTGGTGGCAATGGCGTGGAGCGCTTTTTGCTGCAGCACCATGTATATTGGCACCCCCTCGTCACCGGCCTTCATCGCACGCCAATTGCGCAGGGCTGCGAAGAGGTCGTTGTTTATCTTCTCGTTGCCACGCTTCTTGGCTGCTTTGCTGCGCCCTTTCTTATCGTCTTTCTCGACAAGGAAGCCTATCTTGGCATGCTGTACGGCCAGTACACTGAATCCTTTTTTCATGACGGCCTCAAGGCAGGCTATCTTGATGTTGAGAGCCTCAATAAGTTGTTTACCGGCCTCCTCCACGCTCTTGGCGGTCTCTTTGTTGTCAATGTCGACGTCGAGAAGTACCTTGACAACAGCAAGGAACGGCGATAGCTGCGAGAGGTAGTATTCAGCTCCTTTTTTGGCTCGCTCGTTCTGTCCATTTTCGTCAAGTCGCATGAGCTGTGCCTTGAATCTCTCGCTGACGCCATACAAGTCTACAATGGCGTTGCTGGCGTTGCGCAGACGATCCACGTTCTCGGGGTATATGTTCTTCAGTTTGCTGTAACGCTCCTGCAGCCGTTCGCTGAGACGTATCAGGTCGTCCATGCCGAAGAGCTCCATGAGTTTCTCCATGCGATATTGGCGTTCATACTCTACGGCGGCTTCCTCGGTCTCTTTGAAAGTCGGCTGTGCCGATACAAAGCGGCTTACGCTTAGGTCGTCGAAGGCAACCTTGGCGGAGAGCGGCGTGGAGAGTGAGAGTCCCTCCAGTGTGCGGCACCGGCTCAGCGCTACGTATACCTGCCCGAAGGCAAAGGCGTCGGCGGCATCTATTGTCACGCGGTCGAAAGTAAGCCCCTGAGCTTTGTGGATGGTAACGGCCCAAGCGGCCTGCAGTGGATACTGGCTGAAGGAGCCTTCCACCTCCTGCTCTATCTCGTTGGTATTCTCGTTGAGTTTGTATTTAATGCTGTCCCACTGTTCGTGGCCAACGGTGACGGTGTCGCCGTCGTCGTTGATGACCTCAATGTATTCCTTGTTGCTTTCGTCATCGTATACAAAGCCTGCCACGGTCCCCAGCATGCCGTTGTAGTAACGGCGCCCGCCTGAGCTATCGTTCTTCACGAACATAACCCTTTCGCCAGTCTTCACTTCGAGGCTTCTGGCGCAAGGCATGGATGTTTCTGGGTAGTTGCCTTTCAGTGTCGCCTCAAACACCCGCTGCTCGCCTTGCAGGGCCTCCATGTGGCGACGGTTTATGGCGTCGGCCTGCCGGTTATGGGTGGTGAGGGTGATGGCATCTTTCTGTTGGATGCCTACGCGGCTGTTCAATACTGAGAGAGTGGAGGCATCGATATCGTTGTCACGGACATGATTCAGCAGGTCTACGAAAGTGGTGTCCTGCTGGCGGTAGACGGTGGTGAGCTCTATGGTGACATAACTCATCTGCTGTAGCGCTTTGCTGGCAAAGAAGTATGGAGAGGGGTAGACCTTCTCCATAAACGGCCTCTCTGTCTCTGTAACCACGGGCGACAGCTGGTGAACGTCGCCTATCATCATCAGCTGCACACCTCCGAATGGGCGGCTTGAGCGGCGGTAGCGCCGCAGGGTCATGTCAATGGCGTCGAGCAAGTCGGCACGCACCATCGATATCTCGTCGATGATAAGCAGTTCTAGCGTGCGTATGATGTTGAGTTTGTTTTTGCTTAGTGACTTGCGGCTCCCCGGCATCTGGTATTCGGTTACCAGCTCTTTTACGTCTGGTAGGTAGGGGTCGAAGGGGAGTTGGAAGAAAGAGTGTATGGTGACACCGCCGGCGTTGACGGCTGCCACACCAGTGGGGGCCAGCACCACATGGCGCTTTGCCGTGGTGGCCACGATGTCATGCAGGAAAGTCGTCTTGCCAGTCCCCGCCTTACCGGTGAGGAACAGCGACACGCCGGTCTGCTCCACATAGCGCCGAGCGGTCTCGAGTTGAGGATTAGTTTCCATAATTGACTGCAAAGATACATGTTTTCCCCGTAATGACAAAATAATTATAGAACATCCACGTTATCAATGCATGAAAGAACCTATATTGAACACTCACAACAAAGAAGAGTACCCGCCGATGCATACGGCGGAGCATATTTTGAACCAGACGATGGTGCGCATGTTCGGCTGCCCGCGGTCACGCAACGCGCATATAGAGCGCAAGAAGAGCAAGTGCGACTATCTGCTTGACGCCTGCCCCACCGACGAGCAGGTGGCGGAGATTGAGCGCCGCGTCAACGAGGTGATATCGCAGCATCTGCTTGTTAGCTACGAGTTCGTAAAGAGGGGAGAGGTGCCGCCAGAAGTAGATCTCTGGAAGCTTCCCGACGATGCTAGCGAAACTCTCCGGCTGGTCCGCATCGGTGACTATGACATTTGTGCATGTGTCGGCACCCACGTGCAAAATACCTCAGAAATCGGCCGCTTCAAAATCATCTCCCACGATTATAATGCAGACGCCAAAGTGTGGCGCATGCGCTTCAAATTAGAAGAATAATGAAAGGCACCCGTTTGGGTGCCTTTCTTATTATTGCTCTCCGCGAGCACGCGGTTAGTAAAACCCTTCCGCTGGGGCGGGGTTTGTACTAATTTGCGGCTTAGTACATTCCGCCCATGCCACCCATGCCGGGATTGCCGGCGGGCATCGGGGGTTCGGGTTCCTTGATGTCGCAGAGGACGCACTCGGTGGTGAGGAGCATGCCGGCGATAGAGGCGGCGTTCTCCAGGGCCACACGGGTCACCTTGGCGGGGTCGATGACGCCGCTCTGGAAC
>JAEEGL012058232.1_pt1 | contig 54898 bp, 52 predicted proteins | sample 9134231 | NCBI WGS metagenome assembly JAEEGL01 (sample SAMN16246548, study PRJNA631951) | gut metagenome | biome: gut microbiome; feature: rumen; material: fiber-attached | host: Bos | place: Iran: Karaj | collected 2018-10
CCCTTATGCAAGCATAGTGCCTGCTATCTATCCCTAAAAGAAGTAGAGAATTCTCTACTTTTTCAAAAATTCCGCTCAAAAACTTGCGTATGTGCAATTTTTGTTGTACCTTTGCAGGCGTTATGGATTTTGGCAGATACGACAGAGAGGATTTGCAGGAAGCACTGCGGGTGCTTCGCGAAGGGGGCATCATAGTCTATCCGACGGATACGGTGTGGGGTATCGGTTGCGATGCGACCAACGAAGCGGCGGTAGCTAAGATATACGCTCTCAAGCAGCGCGAAGATAGCAAATCCATGCTCGTACTCCTCGATTCGCCCGCCAAACTGGACTACTATGTAGATGTGCCGGAGACCGCGGAGATGCTGTTAGGAGTACAGAGTACAGACCGTTACACTGACAGAGTACAGACCGAATTACAAGACGAAGATAGCAAGCCTCTGACCCTGATCTATCCGAATGCGCGGCATCTGGCGCCGAACCTGATTGCGGAAGACGGGTCTATAGGTATACGTATTACGAACGAGGCTTTCAGTAAAGCCCTTTGTGCTCAACTGAAACGGCCGATTGTCTCTACCTCCGCGAACATCAGCGGACATCCCACCGCGCATTTCTTCCATGAGATAGAAGAAGCTATCTTGAACGGTGCAGACTATGTCTGCCGTTTCCGCAGAGAGGATGAGACACCGCACGAACCGAGCAGTATCATCAAACTGAACGCAGATAGCACATTCGTCATCATCAGACAATAATGGATTTACGTCGCAAACAGCAAATATGGTACATCCTGGCGGACCTCATCAGCAGCGAACTGGTGTGGCTGTGTTTTCTGGGCTTCCGGTGGATGGTGTTTGAGGGTCGTATGGAACTGCTGGAGGATGTGCTCATCCCAGCCTTCGATTTCCGGCTTCCGCTGATAGCGTATCCTTTGGTATGCCTCACGGTCTATTACCTCTCCGGCTATTACCTGCGGCCGTTCCAGAAACCGCTATGGCGCGAGTTCCTGAGGACTATTGTCTCTGCGGCTGTCATAGCGTTATTGTTTTTCTTTATCATCATCATCGACGATCCGACGGAGAACTACAAGCACTATCTGGTGTCTCTCTCTGTCCTTTTCAGCTTGCAGTTCGTGCTGAGTTATATCCCTCGTCTGACGATCACTCTTCTCTCCCGCCGCCGTGGTGTTCTGCGCACGAAGACGGTTCATTCGATGGCAGAAGCGGAGCAACTGCATCCGGGAGAACAGGACGAAGTGATTATCGACCTGCCGGACGGTTATACGGACCGCGAGTTATATGCGCTTATCGCGCGCCTGTACCCGCTCTCATGCGAGATCAGTATGGTTCCGCGCGTGTACGATATGCTAACGGGTGCGGCGCGTATCGGACATCTGGACCGGCCTTCGCTCGTCCGTATCACCGATTATCACATGACGGATGCCGAACTGTGTATCAAGCGGGCATTTGATATCGCCGTCGCAGCCGGAGGTCTGGTCCTGCTTTCGCCGCTGTTTGCCATCATCGCGCTGCAGATCAAGATTTCATCCCGGGGCCCTGTCTTCTATTCCCAGGAGCGTATCGGCCGTTACGGTCTGCCCTTCCGGATCTATAAGTTCCGCACGATGATCGAGCACGCCGAGGAAGGGACGCCGCAACTGACCCGAGATGACGACCCGCGTATCACCAAGATCGGACACTGGCTGCGCAAATACCGGCTGGACGAACTGCCGCAGCTGTGGAATATCCTATGCGGAGAGATGTCTGTCGTCGGACCGCGGCCCGAACGCCAGTATTTCATTAACCGTATCATGACAGAGGCTCCGTATTACTGCCTGCTGTACAAAGTGCGTCCGGGACTCACCTCATGGGGACCGATACGCGTAGGCTATACCGATACGGTGGAGAAGATGATCGAGCGCCTCAATGCGGATATCGTCTATATAGAAAACATGTCCCTTCTCCTGGACCTCAAGATCCTCTTCTTCACCATAGGCGTGATAATCGGAGGAAAAGGAAAATAACCGGCTTATGAACTACGACGAAAACATAAAGAAAGCCGAGGCTATAATAGCCCAGCTCGAAGCCTCCGAAGCAATCTCCATGGAGGAGTACAAACGCCTTGCGGCTGAGGCTACGGCGTTGCTGAAGGCATGCAAGGAGGAACTCACCCAAACACGCATCTGATCTGGCTCTGTATCTATTCTTGCTCCACGATGGTAGGCGTATAGAATCGCACGCAGCCGAATCCCCCTTCTACATTCGTAAATGGCGGAATCATCTCCTGTCCTCCTAACACCGCTGCAATCTCCTCTAAAATCTGCTGCATCATGTCGCCGTTGTTAACCGGAGTACCATACGGAGGGTCAATGCTCACGCCCTGGATCTGGCGGGTGAACTGTTCGTAGAGGTAACTGTCGCGGGTGTAGGCACTGACCTCAAGCGAAAGATCGCTTATACCAACCGGAAAATACTCTTCCCGCTTACTTCCTTTATCGTTCCATTTACCGTCTGCAAAGAGCGTGATCTGCACTTTCTCCTGCAATGCGGATGCCGGCAGAAAAAGACAGTGAGTACCCGTACTGCCGTAGTAACCGCCGATACGGATATTCTCCAGTTCGCTGAATACAGCGTTCGTCGCATACAGATAGCAAAGGTCCAGATACTGCACATACTTCGGCGTTGCGGAGGTATTTTTGTTGGCAAGCATGATACTCCCTCTGTGCAGCCGGATCCCTATTACGTCATCGGCGTTGCCTTGATACGGGTCTATCTCCAATACAACACTTGCCCAGCCTTCTTTCATGATATCTGTATGGAGGATTCGCCCGCTTACCGTACCGGGCAAAACCTGCCGCACATGCGCAGCAGGATAGGAGGCGTGCGTGACTGTTATCTCGATGGTGTCCAGCGGTTCTAACGGCAGACCTGAGTTATGGGAACTGACCGAATCGAGCAGGTGATAAGTTGATTTGTTTTCGTAATTGCAGATGGCGTGCCATTCGCCGCTGTTGATGCGCGCGCTCACATGAGCGTCCGTCACACCGGCCTGGTCTTGCTCGCTGCGGCTCTCGGTAGCAAGCATGGAGCGGTCGATAGACAGAACAAACCATGAGTATTCGTCGCCCACGCTGCACAGACTGTTCACCACCATCCTCTTCTGCTCGCCCTCTACCGTGAAATCCACTTCGCGGTAGAACATCTCCCTGCATCCGCTGAGGCTCACCACAGCAACGCAAAACCATATTATCTTATAATAATTCCTCATATATCTCTTTTGTCTTTCTGACATCTGATGGCTGATAGCTGACGGCTGATAGCTGAATGCTGACATCTGATGGCTTCCTAAAACTTAAACTGATAACTGATACTCGGTAAAATCGGGAACATGCTGATCTGGTACATCTTGCCGCTATAAGGGTCCACCTCGATAAACATCGGATTCATTTTACAATAGACATTGTAGCAGCTTATATTAAGTATGTGTTCCGCATGCCGCAGCCAGCCCCCTTTGCCGTAATAACCGTCCGCCTTGCCTTTCTTGCCGTTCTCCGAACGCTTGTGCGGGAAATGGAAATTGGCAGCCAGATCCAGCCGGTGGTAGTCCGGCAGGGTATAGCCGTTGCGTTCGCTGAAGTATTCGATGGGGGTGCTGCCTATAAACGGGTCCGTATAGGTCTGCGTCACCAGCGTTCCGCGGTTGCCGGTAGCGTACACCCACGTACCGGCGATGTCGATGCGCGGTGTGATCTGGTATTGCAACGTGATACTCAGGTCGTGCTCCCGGTCGTATTTGGCGTGGAAAGGCTTGCCGTAGTTGATGTCGTCGAACTGGCGCATCGACCGGCTCCACGTATAGCCTATCCAGCCCGTCACGGGACCTATCTTGCGCTGCGCAAGAAACTCCACGCCGTAGCTCCAGCCGTTGCCTATTGATACCTTGGTCTGCCAGTCCGAGGAATAACCCACATACGACGCGCCTTCTTTGTATTCAATCAGGTTCAGAGACCGCTTGTAGTAGCCCTCCACGCTCAACTCCACCTGACCTAATATATTATAGGAGATTCCCGCCGCTACCTGCATGGAGCGCATCGGCGGCACATCGTACGTCACCGGCACCCACATGTCGCTCGGCAGAGAGAGATTGCTGTTGCTCAGCAGATGTACGTACTGGCTCATGTACGAATAACTCGCTTTGATAGCTACGTCCTTGTGTACCAGAAAACGCATACCTATCCGCGGTTCGAACGAAGGATATACCTTGCCGCGGATGCCGTACATGCTGAACCGCGCACCGTAGTTGAGCCGGAACCAACCGGTCGGACTCCATGTGTCTTCTATATACGCCGCTACCTCATGCCCGTGCAACGCTTTGTTGCCGATCGTCGTGTCCATGTTGAATGCCGAGGCGGTTGAGTCACCGGTGGAAAAGAACATGGTGTTCTGGATAGACGGCTGGAAATGGTGGTAGATATATTCCACTCCGGCTTGCACCTTGTGCTTCTGGTTCGGAGTGTATTCCAGTTTGGAGGAAACGGACACGTCGTTGATCTGGCTGTTGTAGCCCATCTGTTGTTCAAAACTGCCGCCCGTCTCTTCCAAGTTCTTCTCGCTCATGGACTGGCTCAGACGGCTCCTGTAGCCGCTGTAATGCACCCGCGTGTTGAGAAAAAGACGATGGTCTATCTTATGCTGCCAGTCGATGGCGGCAAGCGTGTTGCCCCATGCATAACGCATACCCATCTGCATCTCTCCGTTACTGCCGGTGTAGATGTCTTTCTGCCGCATGCGCAGGTACTCTACGTCGGAACCGCTATAGACACCTATACTCAGCCGGTCTTTGTCCGAGAAAGTGTGGCTCAGTTTGGCGTTGATGTCGTAGAAATAATACCCTGCCCATAACGACATTCCTTCGGTGGTCGCTACGGTGGCAATGATAGGTGATGTCAGGAGGTCGAAATAGGTTCTTCTCGCTGAGATATTGAAGGTCGTCCTGGCGCGTGGAGAATAGCCTGCTTTCAGGCTGTCCAGTTGGGCTTTGCTGAAGATCGGACCTTCCACATTGATCTTGCTGGCGATAAGTCCGACGGAAATGCCGCCGTGCCAGAAGGTGTTGTTGCCGTCTTTCTGCCATACATCAATGACAGAACTGAGCCTTGAACCGAAACGCGCAGGGAAATTGCCTTTGTAGAGCGTCACGTTCTTGATGGCGTCGGCGTTGAAGACGGAGAACATACCGAGCGCGTGGTTGGTGTTGTATAGCGGCGCGCCGTCCAGCATCACGAGGTTCTCGTCCGGTCCTCCGCCGCGCACATACATACCCGCGCTCCCTTCGCCGCCGCTCTGCACACCCGGCAGCAACTGGATCGCTTTCATCACATCCACCTCGCCGCCGATAGCAGGAATAGCCAGTATCTGCGTAACCGGCACCTCTATGGCGCTCATCTGCACGTTCTCCGGCGCGGAGACAGACTGATGGCCGGTCACTGTCACTTCCTCCAGCTGCATGGCTCCCGTCAGCGCAAAATGCACCGTCTGGCTCTCGTTTGCCACGGCGCATATTGCACTCTTGTAACCCACATAGGAAGCTACCAATATAGCGGAACTGCTCTTCAGCGTCAGCGTATAGAAACCGGCTGTGTTGGTTACCGTTCCCTGGCGGGAGATTGTGTCATACACCGCCGCGCCTATCAACCGCTCGCCACTCGCTGCATCGGTCACATAACCGCTGATGGTATAACTATCCGTCCGCTGCGCCATAGCGGCTGCCGCGAATAGGATGCCGAGAAATATGGTTAGTGCTCTTCTCATTACGGACCGCCGAATCGGCCTGCGCACGCAATAGATAAAACGATACCGGGCAACTAGCACCAATAAAATACAAATTGCCGCTTAGTCACCCGGATATCTCTGTCTTCAAATTTTCCTGTCTTTATACGATTAGATCTTACCGCGTACCAGGAAATAGTACACTGCAAAACCGATCCAGCTGAACGCCAGAACGAGGACGCTGGCGATAATCTTGCCCAGAAGACCGCATTTGGCTGTTTTGAAGATGTCCAGTACGCACCAGATAGCGCAAACGATACCCAGTACATAGATGATTGTACCTACCATAATTGTAATAATTTTATTGTTTTAACGTTTGTAGTTTTCCCATTTGGTGTTGCGCATATCGCCGGATTTCATGAACTCCTCGTGCATTGCAAAAGCGCAGGAGAGCTCATGTTGTGTCTGGCCGTGCTTGGCGATCTTCAGGTAGTCACGCAGCATCTCGCGGTATTCGGGAGCTACGCAGTTGTTGATGATCTCCTCGGCACGCTGGCGCGGACTCTTGCCGCGAAGGTCTGCCACACCGATCTCGGTTACGATCACTTTGACGGAGTGCTCGCTATGATCGAGGTGCGTCACCATCGGTACGATAGACGAGATAGCGCCGTTCTTCGCAGTAGATGCGGTGGTGAAGATACTCAGGTAAGCGTTGCGCGCGAAATCGCCGCTGCCGCCGATACCGTTCATCATCTTCGTGCCGCATACATGCGTCGAGTTGACGTTGCCGTAGATATCTACCTCCAGAGCGGTGTTGATTGCAATCAGACCCAGTCGGCGGATCACCTCCGGGTTGTTGGACGTCTCCTGAGGACGGAGAAGCATCTTGTCGTGATAGAAATCCAGGTTCTCCAGCACTTCTGCCATCTTGCTCTCCACCAGACGCAGCGAGCAACCGGAAGCAAACTTGCAATGACCGGCTTTGATGAGGTCCACTACGGAGTCCTGTACGACCTCCGAATACATCTCGAACGGCGGTATATGCGGGTTCTTACCCAGCTCTCCGAGTACGGCGTTGGCTACGTTGCCTACACCGCTCTGGATCGGCAGGAAAGAAGACGGGATACGTCCCTCGTGCATCTCTTTCTCCAGGAACAGAGCTACGTTCTCGCCGATCTTGGCGGTCGTGGCATCTACCGGAGTGAAGGCGGCTATCTCGTTAGGCCTGTTGGTCTTGACAACTGCTGCTATCTTAGACGGATCTACTTTGATATGGTCCGAGCCGCAGCGGTCGGACGGCTTGTAGATCGGTATCTCGCGACGCAAAGGCGGGTCGAGCGGTTCATAGAGATCGTGCATGCCGCGCATGGTTGCCGGGAACATCTCGTTCAGCTCCACAATGATCTTGTCTGCCATGCGGCAGATAGTAGGCATAATACCTACACCGGCTGCCGGAACGATTGTACCGTCCTCGCCTACATACGAAGCCTCGATGATGGCGAACTTGGGCTTCGGCAGGAAGCCGTAACGCAAGTCCTGCGCCATGTGGCTCAGGTGCATATCAAAATAATGCGTACCCTCGGCGTTGATCTCTTCGCGCATTGACTTGTTCGACTGGTACGGAGTACGGAACTCCACTGCGTGAGCGCGCGCCAGCGCACCGTCGCAACTGTCACCCATCGACGCACCTGTCTCAAGACCTACGCGGAAAGGAACACCCTCTGCATGCAGACGCTCTGCACGCTGGGCAAGTGCAAAAGGAACTGCCTTGGGCACACCGGTGGCAGTAAAACCACCCATGCCCAAGACATCACCATGTTGTATCAATTCGGCAGCTTCTTCTGCCGACATAAACGGAAGTGCCATAATTATTCTGCTTTTCCGTCCGAACCGAGGACGTTGATGATTTTGTGCTTGTAGAGCTCGGTCATCAGGTCACGAGCAGGACCGCAGTACTTGCGCGGATCGAACTCTGCCGGCTTCTCGGCAAACACTTTGCGCACTGCTGCGGTGAACGCCAGACGGCTGTCGGAGTCGATGTTGATCTTGCATACTGCGCTCTTGGCTGCCTTGCGGAGTTGCTCCTCAGGAATACCTACTGCATCAGGCAGCTTGCCGCCGTATTGGTTGATCATATCTACATACTCCTGAGGAACAGAAGACGAACCGTGAAGTACGATCGGGAAGCCCGGAAGCTGCTCCATCACTGCATCCAGTACGTCGAATGCCAATGGCGGCGGTACCAGACGGCCGGTCTTCGGGTCGCGGGTGCACTGCTCCGGAGTGAACTTGTATGCGCCGTGGCTGGTTCCGATAGAGATTGCCAGACTGTCGCAGCCTGTACGGGTAGCGAAATCAACTACCTCTTCCGGTTTGGTATAGTGGCTGACAGCAGACGAAACCTCATCTTCAACACCTGCAAGAACGCCCAGCTCTGCCTCTACGGTTACGTCGTACTGGTGAGCGTAGTCAACAACTTTCTTGGTCAGCGCGATGTTCTCCTCGTAAGGAAGCGAAGAAGCATCGATCATCACGCTCGAGAAACCGAAATCAACGCAGCTCTTGCAAAGCTCGAAGCTGTCTCCGTGGTCCAGGTGCAGACAGATCTGCGGGTGCTCCCAACCCAACTCTTTGGCGTACTCTACTGCGCCTTGAGCCATGTAACGCAACAACGTCTGGTTGGCGTAGTTACGCGCACCTTTCGATACCTGGAGAATTACAGGACTCTTGGTCTCTGCAGCTGCTTTGATGATAGCCTGAAGCTGCTCCATGTTGTTGAAATTGAACGCAGGGATTGCATAGCCTCCCTTGATTGCCTTGGCAAACATCTCACGGGTGTTCACAAGGCCTAATTCTTTGAAACTTACCATAATTGAACTGTTTTATTTGTTATGTTGAACTTTTAATTTTGAACTCTTAATTTTGAACTTTGAACTTGCTTGCATGGTGGCCTTTGATCAGCACATGGTGGTTGTGGATCGGGTCGGTCAGGAAATACCGGGCCAGTTCGGGCGTCGCCTTGATCCATACCTGCGTGCGGCACAGGTTCTCCTCGTATTGGCATCGCTCCAGCTCCACATCCGCTGCCAGCATCCTCTTCAAATCGCCGCTCAGCTTGACCAGCGTGTAGTCACCCGTCGGCAACTCGCCATGGATAGCTACGCCTATGCCCGACTCGAAATGCGTTGTGTACTCATGCTTCTCTGTCATGCCCAGAGGAAGCGTGCAGTGCGCAAAGAGCATCTCGCCGTCAGCGTGGATACGGGCGGGATTGACTTGGAAGCATAACTCGCCGGTCAGACGCTTGCAGACCATCATCGTCAGCAGCGTCGGGATGTCGCCTTCGCACGCGGCGGGAATACCTTCGTCGTTCAGCTTGCTCAGGGCGATACATCCGGTGTTCTTGACCGTCGTCAGCAGGTCGAAGCAACGCAGCGTCACGCCCTGCAGATCATACCGGGAGACGATCTCTTTCAGACGCCCATAGATAGCCTCAGCGCCTTTCATTCCCGGATCTACCTCACCAAGCGAAGTAACCTCCTCAATCGGTATATCTACCAATTCGCAGTTCATCCGCTCCAGCACTTGCTTATAGTCGACGAGCGACGAAACAAGCCAGTCACTCGGAAAACCCACTACACCGAGACGGAGCGGCTGGGCGCTTTTCAGGACAGACTCACTCGGCTCTATGGTCACACCCTCCTTAGTACTTGGTACTTCGTCACTTGGTTCCTTGTCCAATACTCTGCCGGTACCGTTATGCTGGCGGATATAACTTAGTATCTCAAGCGATGCCGCAAGCGAATTGCTATGACCGCTCACTACCAGATATACAGGCTTCTTCAGGTCGATCAGACCTTCTTTGACCAGCTGTACGAACTTACCTTCCGTTCCCCCGGTCAGTACCGCCACCACTTGGTGGTTCTGCAAGAACTCCTCACTCACCTCGAACGGCATACTCAGCCGCTCACGATGCATCGCCGATGATAAAATATGTAATAACATTTACTCCCTCCAGAATTTCGCCGCGTGGTGACCTTTGATCAGTACATGATGGTCAGACAAAGGACTTGTCAGCAGGTACTGACTCACGATAGGCGTACTCTGTACCCATATCTGGGTACGGCACATGTTCTTCTCGTACTGGCAACCCGTCACTTGCACATTAACGGCCAGCAGCCGTTTCATATCCTGGCTCAGCTTAACCAGAGTATAATCTCCTGGCTCCACTTCTCCGTGGATGGCTACGCCTATGCCGGACTCGAAATGAGTCGTGTACTCATGCTTCTTCGTCATCGACAGAGCTATCGTACATTTAGCCAGCAGGATCTGACCGTCCGGCTGAATACGTGCCGGAGAACCCATCCATGCAGCCTCGCCGGTCAGACGCTTGCAAGCCATCATCGTCAGCAGTACAGGTATATCCGCCTCGCAGCCGGCAGGAATACCTTCGTCGTTCAGCTTGCTGACTGCTATGCAACCCGTGTTCTTTACTGTCGTGAACAGGTCGAAACAACGGATCGTGATGCCGTCCAGCTTATGTTTGGCTATGATTTCTTTCAGACGCTCATAGATTGCCTCGGCGCCTTTCATTCCCGGATCTACCTCGCCAAGCGAAGAAAGCTCCTCGAACGGAATGTCTATCAATTCGCAGTTCATCGTCTCCTCGACGGACTTGTAGTCCACGCTTGATGCAATAAGCCAGTCGGAAGGCTTGCCTACGATACCCAAACGCATCTTTTTATCGCTCTTGAGCACCTTCGCTAACGGAGAACGGGTCAGCGATGCGGTATCGCTGTCATCTACAAATACCGTATCTTTCGAGTGATGCATGATCTTTGCTATTCCGTTGCGCTGACGGATAAAACTCAGGATCTCCAAGGCTGCCGGTAGCGAGTTGCTGAAACCGCTCACCATCAGGTAAACAGGTCTTTTCAGATCAATCAGTTTCTCGCGTACGAGATCTACGAACATCGCCTCGGTACCTCCGGAGAGGACGGCTACTACTTGGTTCTCTTCTGCAAAAGAGTCCGAAATCTTGAACGGCATTTCTGATACCTCCGTGTGGAGTTTCGAGCATAATTTGTGTAGCATGGTTGTATTATTTTATGGGTTAGTTTGCTTCTCAACTAAAAAATAAGACTTTATCTATTGTCTATTTACTTTTCAAAGGATTTATCTTTGTTTATTTCTATTTTTTCCATATCTCTTCCCCCTTTAGGGGGCCTCCTATTCAGAGAACTTTTCCCTTGCTTCCCCCTTTATCTACAATTCAGCGTGCAAATTTAGTGTTTTTTTTTGATATACGCAAATAAATCTTATTTTTTCTCATTTTTTATTTCTTATTTCTTCTCATTAGTGTCCACTAAAAAACAGCAGATTCATCTATATAGTGATATTTTATTGTTCTTTTCGGTGGCATTCTTGCCGCCGGTCATTCACTTTTTATCGCCGGCCATTCGCTTTTTTATCGCCGGTCATTCTTTTTTTTCACCACCGTTCATTCGTTGTTTTGTATATCCTATTGTTTCGTTCGGTGGCATTCTTGCCGCCGGTCATTCGTTGTTTTGTATATCCTATTGTTTCGTTCGGTGGCATTCTTGCCATCGTTTTTTCTCTGTTTCATACCATATTTTCGACTCAAAATAAGAGCCGGAAAAGGACTGAATAAGCACTGCTAAAGACCAGTCCTAGACTTTGTTAAAATAAATTACGTGTAATTCGCATATATTCAATTAGTTACAGAGTTACAAAAAACATCGAAAAACGCCTTGTTTTCCAGTTTCAATTGCACTTTTTAGGGCATTTTTTTCACTTTTTGATGGATCTGAAAAACAAAAAACGCCACGCATCGAAGCATGGCGTATAGCAGCGGAAACAACGCTGCTTCATCCTGTAGGCTTTCATATCATTTATTCACTCGGAACGTGAAATATTTCTGGCCTATATAACTCACTGCAACTGTAATCAGCGTAATAAACATCTTGGATGGCGTAGGATACCAACCAAGCGTCTCTACACATAGTTTGAGACCGAAATAGTTAATCGCCAGATTCACACCTACGATAATAATATACCTTCCTAACTGACGCCAGCTATTCAGTTCCGATTGCGAGAATGTGACATATTTCTGAAGCCAAAAACCCGTTAACAAAGTGATCGGAAAAACGATACAAAGTGTGGCTATATGCGGAGTGAGGCAAAGTTGAAAGTTGAAAATTGAAAGTTGAAAGTAAACCAAATCGTGCCCTATAACAAAATTATAAATCAGGAAATAAAGCACCCAGTCCAGTACAAGGTTTCCGCCTCCGCATGCCGCATAACGGAATAGCTGCTCCGACATCCAGTTGGAGAAAGGACGATAGAAAAAGTCTATTATTTTGGTTATAGTCTGAGCAATACGGTTCATCAGCAGGTCTATTTATTCTCTTACCCCTTCGTATATATTTAGCAGTTTATTCCACGTGATGGAGAAGTACGGATTCCAATTGATGTCGTGTAATTCTTCGGCGTTTATTTGCCAATGGAAGGCATCTTTGTAGGACTCCAGTTGTGTCCAATTGACGCTATATTTTCCCTTAAATTCATCGGTCAGGGCTAAAGTTTCTTCTCCGATCAGTTCCAGGGTTTTAACAAAGCCGTATAAGAGAATGAAGTTTTTATCGACATCATCCACTTCATATTTCGCCCAGCTTGCCATGTAATCGTCCATGAGCACAATAATCATCGCTAAATGCTCGACGTCAGTAACGGGTGTTTTCATACTTCATGTGTTTAAAAGGTGAGTATATTTTATTTTTCGGTGCAAAGGTATGAAAAAAGTAGCATTTATGCAAATATTTTACGGATTTTTTTGTAAAAAATGCTATTTTATTTGCGTATTTAATTTTTTTGTAGTACTTTTGCAGCCGCAAAAGCCCGAAAGGGTTCCCTATGTTATGCATAATAGGGATTCAGTTTAATCAAATTAGTAATCAATATGGACGACTATCATTTAAACAATGCAACAAGTACATGCCAAAAAATTTCTGGGGCAGCACTTTTTGACGGACTTGACGGTCGCCCGGAAAATTGCTGAAACCATTTGCGCCGGACCTACTATCGAAATCGGTCCGGGGATGGGTGTGTTAACCCGGTTTCTCCTCCAAAATCCTGATATCCAACTTACGGCGATTGAAATCGACCGCGAGTCCGTCGCATACCTCAAAGAGTGGTATCCCGAACTGCATCTGATAGAAGGAGATTTTCTCAAACTCGATCTGAATATCATTTATCCCGACGGCGAATTTAACGTCATCGGCAATTATCCATACAATATCTCCAGCCAGATCTTCTTCAAAATACTGGATTACAAAGACCGTATTCCTCTTTGCTCCGGCATGATCCAGAAAGAAGTGGCGGAACGTATCGCTTCCAAACCCGGAAAAAAAGCGTACGGCATACTGAGTGTGCTGTTACAAGCTTACTATGATATAGAATATCTATTTACGGTAGATGAATATGTCTTCAACCCGCCGCCTAAAGTCAAATCGGCTGTGATCCGAATGACGCGGAATAAACGACGACGGTTGGATTGCGACGAACAACTATTTAAAACGGTCGTCAAAACAGCATTTAACCAGCGACGAAAACAGATGCGCAATTCTCTTCAACAGCTGGTAGGAAAGGGAAATCCCATCCTCGAAGAGAATATATTTACTTTGCGCCCTGAACAGCTGGCTGTAGATCAATTTGTTGAACTTACTAAAATGATTGAAAATGAGCGAAATCAAGATATTCTATAAAGATAAGGAGAAAATCAAAGTAGCACGTTCTATCTCCGCTTTGCGGGAACTGGATAAAAAAGATATTATCTGGATCGACCTGCTCGACGTATCGGATAAAACTGAGGATACATTGGAGGGATTCCTCAAAATAGACATCCAGGAAGACGAAGAAATGGAAGAGATCGAGTTCTCCAGCCGGTATATCCAGACGGACGACTCTATCGTTGCTAACTCTAACTTCCTGAAAAAAGATTTTGAAACGGAGCCGGTTAACTTTATCCTGAAGAACTCCATCCTCGTTTCTATCCGCGATCATGAACTCGATACTTTCAATGAGACATTCAAGAAACTGTTTGTCAACACCCGTAATTTTCCTACGGGATACCATGTGTTGGTGGCGCTCTTTGAGACACGAGTTGAAAAGGATGCCGACATGATTGAGGATACTACGGATATGATCACCGAACTTTCACAACAGATCAATGCCGAGAGCGATCACGTGGACGAAGACTTGCTGGTGCAAATCAAGGACTTGCAGGAAAAAGTGACTATTATCCGTCAGAATATAATGGATAAACAGCGCGTTATTTCCAACTTCCTGAAGTGCGATTTCTTCCCTGAAGAACTGTATCCGCGTCTTACTATGATTATTAAGGATATCAACTCCCTCTTCGATTACACGCGTTTCGGTTTTGACCGTCTCGACTACCTCCAGGATACTTTTCTCGGTTTGGTAAACATCGAGCAGAACCGTATCATAAAGATCTTTACGGTCATCAATATTATCTTCCTGCCGCCTACATTGATCGGTAGTTTGTATGGTATGAACTTTGATTTCATGCCAGAACTCCACTGGAGGCTGGGATATCTTTTTGCCCTGGGACTAATGATCCTTTCGGTAGTACTTATATTGTTGATTTTCAGACTAAAAAAATGGTTATAAACATATTGTTAACAACTGCTCGGTTCCACAATTTAAAACCTGTTCCACGTTGCATTTATTAAAACAAAATACATTCCTGAACAGACTAAATTTTAAATTAATAACTGCTAAATCAAACGATTAGAGCACTTATTAACATAATTAACAGAATATAATATCCATTCAAATTTTTAAACTAAAAGATTATTATAAAATAGGAGACTTATGGCGGAGAAGGATCAGACAAAACTAAAGGCTCAAATAGCAGTGTTGAAAGCAGAGAAGAACGCCGTTATTTTTGCGCATTATTACACACGTCCGGAAATACAGGAGATAGCCGATTTTATAGGCGATTCGCTGGCGCTGGCGCAAGAAGCTACGCGCGTGGATGCGGATATATTAGTAATGTGCGGCGTGCATTTTATGGGAGAGACGATGAAGATCCTTTGTCCGGATAAGAAAGTGCTCATCCCTGATATGAATGCCGGCTGTTCATTAGCCGACAGCTGCAAAGCGGAGGATCTGGCGGCGTTCAAAGCGCTGCATCCCGATCACATGGTAGTGAGTTATGTAAACACGAGCGCAGACGTAAAAGCGCTCACAGACGTAGTAGTAACTTCTTCCAACGCCAAAAAGATAGTGGATCAGCTTCCTGCAGACGCCAAAATTATCTTTGGGCCGGACCATAACTTGGGTAGTTATATCAATTCCGTAACCGGACGTAATATGTTGCTCTGGAATGGAGCATGCCATGTGCACAGCCGCTTCTCATTAGAGGCACTATTAAAACTGAAAGCCGAAAACCCGGGAGTAGAGGTTTTGGCGCATCCGGAGTGCAAGGCACCTATATTGGCTCAGAGCGACGTAATTGGTTCTACCAAGGCTCTGCTTGAGCACACTGTCAAATCGTCCGCCAAACGCTTTATAATAGCCACAGAAAGCGGAATTCTCTTTGAGATGCAGCGTGCATGTCCGGATAAGGAGTTTATTCCTGTTCCGCCGGAGGTGACTGAAGGTATAGGATGCAGTTGCAACGAATGCGAATATATGCGCATGAACACGCTGGAGAAAGTGTATGCATGCCTGCGTGACGAGAAACCGGAGATGCACGTAGAAAAAGAGACAGCTGAAAAAGCCGTCTCTTCTATCCAACGAATGCTGCAGATGAGTTAAACTCATTTACCCATTTTTTCTTTCAAATGCCTGTGACTGGGACCTTCTTTTAGAATATCTCCCAGTTCTTTGCGTCTGCGCTCATAGTATTCATGCCGCTTCGGGTTCTCCGGAAACCAGCCTCGCAGCACACGCATCTCTTGCTGCATAACCTCATGTATACCCCAAAAACAGGAGAAAGCAAAAGCGGCTATGATAGTAGAGGCGATATAGTTATCTACTATTAAAGAAATAACAGTACATATTACTCCCGGGATAAAGAAACCCCACCAGCCTTTGCGACCGAAATAATACTCCAGTTTAATGGTAATAGGATGGCATATACCGATGCTCAAAAAGACCGCTGCGCCAATAATGATTCCTGTGAAATTCATATATATATTTTAATTTATTAGTTTACTATTTTTTATCTGCTCGTTTGCCGCGATAGATACTGGGTGTAGTACCGTATTTGTTACTCAGTACGATAGAATCGGCTGTTATTTTTCCCTCTAAATCACGAATGATATATTTCTCATACGGCTTTCCTCCTGCAGTGGGCACTATGCTGTCGCCGTAGAAATGAATCTCATTTCCGCTGATGGCATATCCCACTCCGCTGATAAGCATATCAATCGTAACAGGCATTGCAGCGGCAAACTTGACATCGAACATGTACAAATCCATGGTTGCGTCGTCTTTTTCCACTAATTTAACCCGCAAATTGTCTTTACTGAAACCGGAAGAGGTGATAGTTAATAAACCGTACGCCTCATATGCCTTTTCCGTATCTTTGATAGGCTCTTCCGGCGTAACGATATGGCACGAAGCCATTATTAAAATACTGCTGATAAAGAAGATAATTTTTTTCATATTTCAAATTTTAAAGTTATACCTAATTCTCTTGGTTTGCCTTTCTGGAGAAAATCATTTCCCATAGATCGGAAATAGAATACATTATACTCCGTACCTGTCAGGTTCTTAGCCCATAGCTGGAGTTGTATGTATTTCCAATAGAGCGAAACGTTGGCTCCTAAAAGGGCATACAAATCCTGTTTGCAATCGTTCTGTTCGTTCCAATATACAGGTCCTACCATATTGACCCTCGCAGAGAAAGAAACGGCTTCCAGCCATTTTTTTCCTACCTTGTATTGTGCCATGACAAGACCATGCAAGGTATGCTGCGGTGCATAGGGAATATAATTGCCGCTGTAGTTTCCCATTCCGTCGTTGAAATCAATAAAACGTGCGTCCGTAAATCCGTATGAAGCGTCTGCTATACCCCGCCAGTTACCTTTGTTCCAGCGGTAATGAAGAGCTGTCTCTACTCCCCATATACGCGACCGGGCAGCGTTTGCCATCATACGGCCTGTTGTCTTGCCGTTAGGAAAAACGGTCACTTGCTGGTCATAACATTGGATATGAAAGGCGTCCACATCTATTTTCAGTCCTTCCACCGGCATGAAATGCGCTCCTATTTCGAAAGTCCAGTCTTTCTCCGGCTTGTATTGGGTGATAGCTATATCGGAGAAACGCGGGTCCGCCATATCCAGGTGCATTCCCATATCTGAAGCCATATCTGTCATTACCTGGTTTTGGGTGATAGTACTGAATATCTGTGGGTTATATCCTCCGGCTTTGTATCCTTTGGCGGCATAGGCATAGGCTGTAACCCATTCGTGTTCATAACTGACAGCAAGCCGCGGCAGAACCTGGATATAATGTGCTTTGCGGGTACCTTCGATACGTGTGTTAACAGGTGCTGACTCACTCATAATCATTGTAAAACGGTAGTTCAGATCCGCTGTACTCAAGTAGTCCATTCCCGTATATTCGTAATCCAGCCGCAGGCCTGCACGGATATGCCATCTATCGATCTGCAAATGGCTCTGGTGATAAATAGCCACACCGGCATTGTATAGCCCGAAATCACTGTTTATAGGGAGTGTCTGATTGCTTATTTCGATGGAGTCCTCAGGAAAAACAGTCTGAATACCCTTGTTGGCGTTGCCTAAGATCAGTTCCTCTATTCCCTGCCGCATGAATGTGACCGGAGCGGACATCCGGTTTGTCTTTACAAAACTGCTGAGACCTACCTGCCAGTGATAATTTATGATTTGTGGTTTGTTATTTGTGATTTGTAATTTGTTAGATAGCAAGGCGTCGAACGTAGCATTATGCTGTTGCTGTTTCTGGTTGAGCGTAAAAATATCACTGGTTGTGTAATCTTGGTCCATCAGCATGTTGTCGCGCAGCATCTGGTAACTCGCCGCGAGCGATAGCTTATATCCGTTCTTTTCGTATAATGCACGCAGGGAAGGTAATATCACAAGCCGTTCATACCCTGCAGGAGCATTATATGCTATTACTCCCGTCTGAGCCGCAGCATATGGGAAAGCACCTTGTTTGATCCATTCGGCATGTACAGTTCCTGTCACCCTCCATGCTTCGTCGGGCTTGCCGTCCAGCACAAGCCGTCCGCCTGCCTGCTGTCCGCCGTCAATTTTCTGACCGTTAAAAGCATTGGTATAGAACCCGTCCGTCCTTCTGTAGCGCACCGCTATACCCCATCCGAAATCTTTGCTTCCTGCTTTCGACTTTTCGCTTCCTGCTTTCGACTTTTGACTTTCTACTCTATAGACCGATGCTTGCGCGTTTACTTGGTTAGCTGTGCCGTAACTGACCTCTCCGCGGATGAGTTGCGTAGTCAGGTCCAACGGCTGGATAGTACGTATCTCCATCACTCCTCCGGGCGAATTGCGGCCGTAGAGCGAACCCTGCGGTCCGGTCAATAACTCAATCCGCTTGACGTCCTGCATGGCGTGGTCGTACATGTTCTTGTCCAGTAATGGCACACCGTCCAGAACCATGCCTAAAACCGGTTCGTTGATCCGGCTGCCCAGTCCGCGGATATAGACGCTGCTGGTCATGGCAGAACCATAGTCCGGCATATACACGTTAGGTGCCAGAATACTGATATCCTTCGGAGAAACAGCCTGTGTCTCTTCAATCAGCCGGCTGTCGATCACACTCACAACGGATGGCTGACAACTGATGGCTGATGGCTGTCTGCTGACAGACACTTCTATATCCGGCAGCGAAACAGAATCACTCCAATTCTGCTCCGTAGCAACAGGTGCTCCGGCGCTATACACCGAAACAGCCAACAGACATAGGAATACCGTTTTCCGCATCTTAAAAGAATTTTTTGCAAAACCGCACAGCTGCAATGACTAATGCCGGACCGAGACCGGAATAGAATGAAGCGGTGAACTCCGCCGGAATCCATGGCATGAATTTGAGCGCTATACCCAGACTCATCATACAGACAATCAGGATCCATCCGCGGACCGGAAAAGTATGCCATATAGTTGTTTTCTCCGGCTCAGCGTCTATCAGGGCGCAATAGCGGTCCACAATGCGGCGGAACATCATAATAAAGCCGGCTAATACGCCTGCTGTGATCAGCAACAGCCACCATAACTCATCGCTTGGCATGGCGGTATAAGCACGAAGGCCTTTTATGGCAATAATAAAACCGGGAATGCCCCATATAATGGCGGCTGTCAGATATAAATAACGCTTCTTCATTGTACCTTTGCTTGATTTGTCAGGCTTCGTGGGGATTTTATCCTTAACGAACGCGACTGCAAAAGTACAACAAAAAAAGGGAATGTTTCTTAAGAAATGCTTAAGATACGCTTAAATCACTATAAATAGGGATACGAAGTTCATTAATTGTGCCGTTCAGGTCAATAGAAAGCACAAAATATTGTAATGTCAGTTTGCTGCTGAGTTTCAATACACCGGGTTGTGCATTGGGCAGTAAAGCGGTGAGCACGGCGTCCAGCAGACCTTCCAACGCGTTCGGAGCTATGCTCAGGTCATTCACAAAAGGGGTCAGATGGATATGAGGAACTATACTCCTGCTCGCCAACTCCACTTCATGGCGCTGAACCCATCGGGTGGCAAAAGACTGCAGATCAATCGTATAGACTACATGTTTCTCTTCCGTCCTAAAGACCAGACCTATCCCACGGAGTGTTTCGATCGGGCGGCTTTTGCTCCAGCCTGTCTTGCGGCGGATGGCATTCAGATGTACGTCGATTGTCCCCATGTCGTATTGGAACCGGTTTCCCCACACATGGTCGATCAACTCGTCCTTGCTGCATATCTTGTCGGGATGCGTCGCCAGATATTCCAGCAGACCGAACTCCAGACCGGTCAGGGCTATCTCCTTCTCCTCCACACGGACAATTCGCCGCTCGCGGTCTAACGCTATATGGTCGGTGATGGAAACAAACATATCAGAAGAGTTTTAGTTGTTTATCCTGGAATATCCGGTACCCCACTTCGCAGTTGATACACTCGTGGTGCTGGCAGTAGTTTTGATACAGATGCAGTAACGCCTGCGTGTCTGCTGCGTTCTTGATCACTTGTCCTAATAACCGCCACTGACGAATGACAGTATTGTTCTCCGCCGGGATCTGCTCCATCATTGCGAAAGCATCCCAGCTGCCGTTATGACGTTTGGCATACGCGTATTTATAAGGAATGACGGTATTGATCAGCAGGATATCAATGCTGCTTCTGCCTAAAGCCGGAACGCTACTATCTTTGAACTCAAAGAGCGAAACCAGTTCTTTCAAATCGTCTGTATCCAGAATCTTACTGAAGAGCGCCTCTGACTGGTATAGCAGTTGGGCGAACTGCCTGATCCGTAACTCCGGGCTGTTCTGAGGACGCATGCGCGCATGTTTCCACAAGCTGCCGTCTATAGGCGTCAGACTGAATTTGGTCCGCAGAAACTCATATTCCTTGGCTAACCCCTCGTCCTTCGTACGGTCAATCAACCCTGCCTGCCCTGTTAGCATCGCCGTTAACTGAAACAGACTGTTGCGATGTTTCTGCAGGTACGAGAGAGGCGTGTTGATAGCCACTTGCTCAAAGGGAAGGCTGTTGGTATGGAACCCGAAATTGCGCGCCAGAGAGATATAGAGCGCGTGCTCCCAACTGCCTTTGGTGATCTCCAGCAGCCGGTCTATCGAGGACTTTTTGCACTCCAGACGCTTCTTCAACAGAGTCTTTCGCCACCCTGCTGTGATCAGTTCCGGGTCGCGGATCAACTGCCCGGCGCAACCTATACGGCTGATTGCACTGTCCATCTGTAGGGCACAGACAAACAATTCGGATAGATAGTCCTTGTCGCTCGGGTATTTCAGTTCGCATTGCGGAACCAGTTCGCCGCGTGAGTTATACACCGGCTTGTCCGCCGTACGGACAACATGCAGTATGATGTTATCATATGCTTTGTCCAGATGGTGGCGATGCTTGACCCAGTCGCTTGAAGAAACATGTATCTCGATGTTTCCTATCCATTCATGACCGTCAATCAGAATCCGGGCATGACAGTAGTCCGGACCCGCATCACGGTTATGTTCGCCTACCGACAAAATCTCAACAGACTTTCCGTCAGTCGTCTGTTGAGCCATACCTGCCCACAGGCAGTGCTCCCATATATAATGTAATACAATTTCCGGCATATGAAATAAATTTCGCTGCAAAGGTACAAAAAATATCCAATAATACAAAATTTTCAATTTTCAATTTTCAATTTTCAATTATTTTTTGTACCTTTGTGCCCGTTTTTGAATTATGTGGACGGTTTTAGCTTTTATATCCGCGCTTTGTCTCGGATGTTATGATATCTGTAAGAAGATAGCGCTTCGCCGGAACGCGGTGGTCGATGTGCTGACGATCAGTGTATGCGTCTCGGCTTGTATCCTTTGTGTCCCCCTTCTGTTGTCACGCGTAGCGCCCGAGACCATGGCGGATACACCCTTCTTCGTGCCCTCTCTGGATCTGCAGGCCCACCTCTATACGCTCCTCAAATCGGTCATTGTGCTCAGCAGTTGGATCTTCGCTTATATATCTCTCAAGCACCTGCCTATCTCGGTGGTCAGCCCTGTACAGGCTACACGGCCGATGTGGACCCTCCTGGGAGCGCTCTTTCTCTTTCATGAATATCTCAATAGCTGGCAATGGACGGGAGTGATCATTGCTATCGGGACGGTTTTTGTCTTTTCTTTCCGGAATAAGAATCAGATAAAGAACAACAAAGTGGACGCTGTCTATTATGTCTGTCTGGCTTTGGCGGTTCTGATAGGTGCTTGTTCCGGCTTGTACGACAAGTACCTGATGAGGAGGTACGACCATAATGCCGTCCAGGTCTATTATACGTTCTATCAGGCGCTGATGATGATTGTCGTGTGGCTCGTCATGCACCGTAAGGAACTGAGCCAACGTCTCTTGCCGGTTATCTATTGGACACCGGCTGTTTTTCTGATCAGTGTTTTTTTAGTTGTCAGCGACAATGTGTATATGCTTGCTTTGCGCGATCCCGACTCCTTGATAGCGGTCGTCAGTACAATCCGGCGGGGAGGTACTGTTCTGGGATTCGCATACGGCTTGATTTGGTTAAAAGAAAAAGACCCTCTGCATAAGATTCTCTGCATGATCGGTATCTGTGCGGGGTTGTTATGTCTGGCAATAGGGTCTATTTGATATTATGTTCAAACAATTTCAAACAATTTCAAATTTCAGGCAACGGAGTGCCATCCGTTTCCGTCGGTTCTGCCACAAGGCGTATGCGGCCTTCTGTTCCCTTCACCGCGAGGTGACCATCGGGCGTGTGGCTGCGTACATGACGGATCTGGAAATGCTCAAGAGCGGAAAGAGTATAGCCCTCTCGGCTTTGCTCCTTCTGGCGGGAGTAACTCCTGCGGAGGCCGATGAAGGCGTTCCGAAGGATTCCGTTCCATTGACAGCCCAACAACTTAGTCTTCAGGAGGTGTTGGTCGTTTCTCACAAAGCTGAAGTTCATTCGGAAGCTTACCGTCTTATCACGCAGGTCTCGCGTGCCGAGATCGAAGCCTTGCCGGTCCAGACCGTAGCGGATATTCTCCAATATCTGCCGGGTGTGGATGTCCGTACGCGGGGAGCGAACGGGGCACAGGCGGATATCAGTATGCGCGGCGGTACGTTTGACCAGGTGCTGGTGCTCATCAACGGCGTTCCGCTCTCGGATTTCCACACCGGACATTATACGCTCAATATACCCGTTTCGGCGGAGTTGATAGAGCGCGTGGAGGTGCTGCAAGGTACTTCGGCAAGCCTGCATGGGGCGTTCTCCGGGGCAATCAATATAGTCACGAAGCAAGCTGTCAGCCGTCAGCCGTCAGAAGTCAGCCTCAAACTGACCGCCGGCATGAACGGGTTGGTCAATCCTGAGGTAGCAGCTACTATTCAACCTTCCAAACAGCGAAGCGATAAACCTCTAAACGGTGAGCAGCCGCTCACCATCAATCTCTCCGCCGAGTACAGCCGTGCGGACGGCTACTATGCGCCTGATCCTACCGAGAAAGAGGCCACGGCATGCAAGAACAGCGATTTCAAGTTAGCCAACCTCTATTTCCAGACCCGTTGGAGAGGGCTGGACGTGCAAGCCGGTGCGCAGTGGAAAAACGCAGGTCTTGGCATGGGTTACGGCTTCGGTTCGCAGGACCAGTTTGACGCCACCCGCACCGCCTTTGCTTCCGCCAGATACGAACACCGTTGGGGTGCGTGGCGGTTAGATGCACAGGCTGCTTACCGCGCTAACTACGACCGCTATGAGTGGCACCGCGGACAGCGGCTGTACGGCAATTTCCATTTTGCACAGACCGCCTCAGCCTCCATCGCTGCACACTATGCTTCGCGGATAGGTACTACCTCTTTCGGCGTCGGAGTCCGCAACGAGAACATGCACTCTACCAACCTCGGCGATACGATCAATCCGAACGGACAAGTGCCCAACGTAGCGGATTTTCCGCTCTCGGACGTTCGTGTGCTGGATCTCGTCAAAGGAGGCAACAGGTTTCATGCCAACTACTATGCCGAGCAGACGTTCTACTATGCCGGATTGGCTGCGTCTATCGGTATCAATGGAACCTATAACACGCAGTTCGGCCATCATTTGGGCGGCGGTGCCAATATCGGTTATTCGTTTGAGAAAGCCGGTACGCTCTATGCCAATGCCAACCGGTCGCTGCGTATGCCTACTTTCACGGACCTCTATTATAATGCCGGAAACCAACTCGGCAACCGCAACCTCAAACCCGAAGAGGCATGGCTCCTCTCCATCGGCTATAAAGGAACACTTAATCTCCTCCCCTTTCTTCCCCCCTGCACGGGGGGACCGAGGGGGGCCTCGGGAGGGGCTTTCTCCTGGTCTGCCGACTGGTACTACCGCTGGGGCAGGAATATCATTGACTGGGTGTATGTGCCGACCGACAACAAGCGTCCGTACCATGCCGAGAACCAGCAGCAGGTCAACGCTACGGGAGTGGAACTGTCTGTGGCGTATAGGTGGAATGAGTGGCTGCGGTGTATCTCGGTCAACTACGCTTACACGTATCTGGATCTGAACCTCAAAGAGTCCGGCTCGCGCTATCTGGACTACCTCAGCCATAAACTCTCCATCCATCTGGAGCATGGCATCTACAAGGGTCTCGGAGCTTCCTGGACCGTCCGTTTCCAGAAACGCGAAGGGCAGTATAATAATGCCGAAGGGGCGGTGGCGGATTATCAGCTTGTATGGCTGCTGGACGGTTCTGTCTTCTGGCAGAACAAGTACCTGCGTGTCTCTGCCGATTGTACGAACATGACCAACACTCGCTATTACGACTACGGCGGTATCCTCCAACCCGGAGCCTGGGCGAAAGTAAGTATCAAAGCGATGTTGTAAGTATGATAGGCAGGTGGTCCGAGAAACCGTTTTTCTGATACCTGTAACCATTGAAGGTGCGTTTGGGTCTGAGACCGAGATATTTCTCATCCGGTTCTTGGACCCATTCTGCATCATAGATCCGCACCGTGCTGAGGCTGTCCAGCGCCGGCGAGGTATAGAACTGGTCCAGAAAACTCCACCGTCCCTGATACTTATGCGTGCCCGTCTCTTTTCCATTAACAGGCTCCCGGTAACTCACCCCCCGTAACCCGTCACCCGTAACCGGTAACCCCTTAGAGGGCTCTCCGTTGAAATCGCCCATAATAACGATTTTTGCCTGTGGCTCAATCGCCAATACGCTGTCTACGGCTCCCTGCAAAACCTTCTTCACCGTCTCTCTCTTCCATTCGGTCTCTGCCGCTCCTCCACGTTGGCTAGGCAAATGGCATACGAACAGATGCAAGGTATCTCGCTTGTCCACCCTCGCGCAGACATAGAGGATGTCGCGGGTCTGTAATCTGTCAGGGAAGCGGTCTGTATTCTGTATTCTGATGGGTTTGCTATTAAGAGTATCAATCCTGCTCTTTTTATACACCAACGCCACGTCTATTCCTCGCGGGTCCGGGCTCTCGTAATGCACAAAATCGTATTCCCCTCGCCGCAGCGTGTAGCATAGTTTGCGCAGACACGCTGCGTTCTCCACCTCCTGCAGACCCGCTATATCTACCCCCTCCCATTCGCCGATATTGGTCAGCACGCGGGCTATATTCTCCACTTTCCGTTCATATCGCGTGTAGCTCCACCGCCGTTCGCCTTCCGCCGTCCATTCCCAATCGTCTTTCTCCACCCACAGGCTGTCAATCATCACGCTGTCATGCTTCGGGTGAAACAGGTTTTCTACGTTATAACTGACCACCTGCAGCGGCGTTGCAGATGCACTCCATACACCTGCCCAAACTCCGATCAGTACGGCAATAATAACTTGTCCCCCTTTCATCATTCAGCATTCATCACTTCTGCACTTCTGCACTCATCACTTCTGACCCGTAACCTCTCCGACAATTTTTTCCAAATACCTTTTGTCGGTTTCATCGAAGGTATTGTATTCCTTGCTGTCGATATCCAATACCCCTATGATCTCACCGTCTTGGAACATCGGCACAACGATCTCGCTGTTCGATTCGCTGGAGCAGGCTATATGTCCCGCAAACTCATGCACATTGGGCACAATAATCGTCTCGGCTTTCGCCCAGGCTGTGCCGCAGACACCCTTTCCGAACGGAATGCGGGTACACGCCAACGGGCCCTGGAACGGACCCAACACCAGCTCTTTTCTCTCCCCCTTAACGGGGGAGTCGGAGGGGGCCACTCTATAAAACCCCGTCCACCAGAAACCGAACGACTCATGCAGGAGGGCTGCTACGTTCGCCATGTTGGCGATCAGGTCCGTCTCGCCGGCTACCACCGATTCCGCCTGCGCCAATACCTCTTTGTATAGTTCTTCTTTATTCATATGCATCGGGTACAAAGTTACAACAAAAATTGCACATACGCAAGTTTTTGAGCGGAATTTTTGAAAAAAGTAGAAGTTCTCTACTTCTTTTAGGGATAGATAGCAGGCACTATGCTTGCATAAGGGGCGGCTATTTAGCAGTAAAAGAGAGGGCACAGCCCTTTTCAAAAATCCCGCTCATTCTTGCGTATGGTCTGCAGGACGCGAACGTACTTTCGAAGGGGTCCCCATTCATGGGGGAGGAGGTCGAAAGTACTGCTTTTTTCTGACATATGCAAGAAATCATGCGATTTTTATCATAAAATATACAAAAACTCCCATGACATCGGAATGTCACGGGAGCGCCGGGCTTGTTAGTAAAAATGCTTCTTACAAAACTCTATGACATAAGTTGACAAGTCCCGTGTGTCTCAATATGCAAAGTTCTGCCGGTATTCCGTAGGAGTGATGTTGTATCGCTGGCGGAATAGCCGTCGCAGGTTGTTGGGAGTCAGACCTACCGCCGCGGCTACCTCCTTCACTGACATGTCAGAATCCCTTTGCAGCAGATCGCAGGCTTTCTCCAACCGGATATTATTGATCCATTGCGGGAAGGAAAGTCCGTCTGTATTGGTGCTCAGGATTTCATTCAGCCTGTGCCGTGAGATATGCATACGGGTGGCGAAACTGTCGCGGTCCAACTGCTGATGTGCATATAACTGCTCGTCCATAACGGCCTCTAGCAATCGCTGGTATTCCTCCTGATACTTCGATAAGGGCTTCTTCTTACCATGGTTCAGTTCGTCGATAATCTTTATCAATGAGTGGTTTTTCTGTTTTATTGTGTAGTATGTAGCAATGAAATATAATGTAGTAGCTATACATCCTATGGTAACAACAAGAAGAATAAGCACAACGGGATCATCAAAATTGATATAACCCCAAAACATTCCTGCAGGAATGCAGGTATAAATAAAACAGACTATCTTTCTCATTGCTTCGTGAAACAATGTGCAAAGGTACTGTTTTTTTCAAACATATACAAGTATATCATACCGCCGATTTGGTCTGCTCCCAAATCAGCGGAATTTACACAAATGGAAGAACCCGAAACAGAAGAAAAACTATCTTACTACTTGACCTGTTATGGTATAAACCTTATCGCCTCGGAGGATGTATATCTGTCCGTTGTGGAGTATCTTGCTGCTGGTCGGTGCAACCTCTGCGGGTGTATTGGCTATAGACTGGTAGTAAACATAGTCTAATAAATCGTCTGTATAAACCAGCCGCTCGTCTATCCAGGAATAGATAAACTGCTCTTCTGCGTTGAAATCCAGAGAGATCTGGTCAGCCCCGTTCCATTTCTCCGTCTCCCGTTCGCCGGCACCTGTTTGTTCAAAGAGATCGAAATAGTCCGTGAAACGCTGTTTCAGTGCATCGGCAGAGAAGAAATTGGAACGCAGGTAGGCGTATCTTTTCCGCAATAGGGTGTAATATTGGAATGTGTCTTCCAACCGTTGAAACAACAACCCTTTCCACATCCATTTGGCTTCCGGCTCTTCTGCCGGACCGTCGAATTGGCGTCCGAAAGAGAGCTCGAGATCCCACGGCGTAACAAGCAGTTTGGAATTCTGGCGGATGTTGTAATAGCTCAGGAACAGATTCTTGCCGCAGTTATCGCGAGCGGACAAAATCATGGTGAATAGAAAATAGTCAATGAACACCGGAATATCATATCGCGACTCGGCTTGGGCTGCGAATTCGGGATCTTTGCTGTTTTTGGCAAAATACACAGCATCGTATAGCGGTTTCCAATTGATCAGGTTGGTCTCCACCTCCGGATAGTTATATTCATACCTCATCCATGTGGCAGATGTGTTGTCATACGGCTCTGTGATTTTGAATACGCCTTCCGTCGTCCAGCCTTTCCAGTTCAGAGACTTGAATAACTGCCCGTTGATAGTGTCGTTCTTGAATTTCTTCAGCTTCAGCTGCTTTCTGTCCACCCTCTCCATCAGGCAATACAGACCGTTGTATTCGTTGTTCACAAACACCTCGACAAACTTACCCCGGTAGCCGTTGCACATCTTGGGCTCCTGGGAGGCATAGTATGGCTTGCTTGAAAAATCCAGCCATAGGTCCATCGCCACTCTGTTGCGCATCCGCGCTTTGTCAATTGCCATCGCGTCCAGAATCCAGTAGTTGTCTGAACGCATGCCCATGAAGGAGGTGTCTAATTTCTGACCACTCTCATCATATAGCTTGACAGCATACGATTTCTTTTTGAAACCGGCTGCGGTGGCTCCGCGGTGACGTACTTTCGCATGGAAAGACATAACCTGACTGCCATCGTTGAAGGAGAACTGCGCGGCGCAGAACGTGTCCCTGCTCAACGAGGCAGGATTGTACGCAATACGAATAATTGGAATAGAACTTTGTACCTCCGCATACAAGGATGCTAACGGAAGAAGCAGTAATACTGCTATTATTTTCGTGTATCTCATTTTTTAAACTGTCTGTATTCGTTCGGAGTCATTCCGTACCGCAGCCGGAACAATCGGTGAAAATTATTTTGGGTGAGCCCTACTTCCTGGGCTATATCTACTACCGCTTTGTCTGGCTCGTTCGTCAGTATCTTACTGGCAAGCTCAATACGGATGTTATTTATCCATTGCGGGAATGACATCCCGTCCGTGTTGCTGGCGAGAATCTTGTTCAGCGCATGCCGGGACAGATTCATACGGGCGGCAAAAATATCACGGTTCATATTCTGGTCTGCGTACAAATGCTCTTCATAGATAACTTTTAACAGCTGTTCGTATTCTTTGGTGCTGTCTGCTTTTTCCTTCTTGGACACAGCCTCTTCGACTCCTTTGGGAAACCCTTCGATCATCGCTTGAAGCTCTTTGTTCTTCCGGTAGAGATATACATACATGGCTGTAAAAACTACGGAGATCAACAAAATGGCTACAACCAAAAGAATGGTGATCGCTATAAGTGTCTGTTCTGTATATTCCATTTTCATAAGCTGAGTTCTGTTGCTAATTTTTTACAAAATTACTAAAATAGTTCTAAATACGCAAAAATACATCCTACTCATTTTGGGAACGTCCCAAATTAGTGATTCCGCTAATTTGCGAAATTGAGAAAAAAATACTACCTTTGCATTTTATTTTAATATTATTTATATACTATAGTTTATTTATGGTTAATGACTATAACAAAACCAAAGTGGCATGCTATCTCGGCTTTGTTACGCAGGCGATAGTTGCCAATTTTCCGCCGCTTCTATTCATGGTTTTTTACCGTGAATACGATATTCCTATCGCGATGCTTGCCTATATTCCGGCTGTCTTTTATATCGTACAGCTCATAACGGATTTTCTATGTGCCAAGTTTAAGAACCTGGACTATCGCCGGAGCATTATTGTCTCGGAGATCACCTCAGCCTTGGGGCTGATCGGTCTCGCCTTCCTGCCGCAGCTCTTCTCAAACCCGCTCATCGGTATCCTTGTTTGCGTGACTGTGTATGCCGTCGGCAGCGGACTGATTGAGGTGCTCTGCAGCCCGATCATTGAGGCTTGCCCCTTTGAGAACAAAGAGGGTATGATGAGCCTCTTGCATTCTTTCTACTGCTGGGGCGCTGTCGCCGTGATATTGGGTTCTACGCTCTTTTTCTATCTCTTCGGACTGGCCAACTGGAGGTATCTCACTTTCCTGTGGGCGCTCGTACCTTTGTATAATATCTATAACTTCTCTATTTGTCCGATTGCCCCTATTGTGCCGGATGCGGAGGGAATGAGCATGACCGAATTGCTGAAAAACGGCAAGTTCTGGTTGTTCCTGATCCTTATGGTGGCTGCCGGTGCTTCCGAGAGCACTATGGCGCAATGGACATCCGCTTTTACTGAAGCATCGCTGGGCGTTGACAAAGCAATAGGCGATCTGGCTGGACCCTGCGGCTTCGCTTTCTGCATGGGATTAGGGCGGTTATGGTATGGCAAGAAAGGTCAGCATATCAATCTTGCTGCATACATGACCGGAGCGGGGGTGCTCTGTTTCTTCGCCTATCTCGTCGCTTCGCTCTCCTCAAACCCTGTCGCCAGTTTCGCAGGATGTATGATCAGCGGACTGGCGGTCGGAATCATGTGGCCGGGCTCTATCAGTCTTACATCCGCCAGGATACCAAAAGGAGGAACAGCGCTGTTCGCCTTGTTGGCGCTGGCTGGAGATATGGGAGGTACGTTGGGACCCTCCTTGGTGGGAATAGCCGCTAAGTCTGCTGAAAACAGCATACAAACCGGTATTCTTGCCGCCTCTGTTTTCCCTGCCCTGTTGGTAATCAGTCTCCTTCTGATCCGCAAGGCTTCCTAATATTCATAATACTCGTGTGTCTGCAGGTCGTCCGTCCTGTAGTCGTTCCGCCGCGTCTGGGGATGTTGCGGATCCGGCTGGTGTAGCCGTTTCAGCAGGCGTTCTTCGAAATCCGAATGATTGGGGGTCGGACGGACAACACTGACGTCAAAAGCCATCTCCGCCACTCCGTCCGGCAGAATGTTGCCGAAGACGCGGATCGTATGTTTCGCCAGATTGATGTTCTCCTCGCTCGAATATACAAACACCATGATGGCGCTGTCGCCTACAGGGATCAGTGACGGCTGCTCGCTGATGAGACGGATGGCGCTGCAGGCGGGTTGGATATCGCTGATGATCAGCGGGTTGGGACCGTCGTTATAGAGATGCCAGATCATTTGCAGATCGTCTCCTTGAAGCAACGGAATGTAGTGCCGCACAGGATCTTTGATACGTACGTTGGTTCCGCCGATTTCTTTGCGGCAGCTGATGCAGAGGAATGCCGGCAAAAGTAGTAATATGATATATATCCGCTTCATCGTCAAAACCGTATATCCAGTGAAACATTCAGATAAATATAGTTGCGCACGGTGTTGTTATTGCTTCCCATCACGTACCAGGACAGGCTTCCTGCCAGACCGAAATGATCGTTGATGACGTAATATCCTCCGGCGCTGACATTGGTGTTGATATGCGCAAAACGGATAGGCATCGAGCTGTCCAGCAGAGACACTTCCGGTGCGTTACCTGCGCCTGCGGCGGCAAAAACATGGCTCCTGTCACCGTCCAACGGGAAGAACTGGCATTTGAAGCCTCCGTTGAAATACACGTTCTTTTTCAATAGATATGCGTCCAGCGAAGGCGAGAGGAAGAACTGGCCTACCGTCCATCCGGCACTCAGACCGAGACCCCAGAGGTGATAGGGATTTTCCTCCGCTATATAACGCCAAGAGAGGCGCTCTGTCAATGTCCAGTCCATCGGCAGATTTTCCGTCAGGGCTATTTTGGCGGACCATTTCGGCAGGAATTTGGAAGCCCATGAACCCTGGATATTGATATCTCCCCATGAGAAATAATGGCTGTAGCCTGCGCCTATCTGCACGCCGCTTCCGCCTGCGGTGGTATATATAGAGTCTTTCCCGGACTCCGGGTCGGTCTCCGTCCACTGGCTGCTTTCACGGCCGGCATAAGCGACATTCACGTCCAATACATCATTGCCGAAATTATGGCTGTATGTCGCATAAGCGTTGTGGGTCCATTGGTCCAGACTGCTGCGGCGCGCATACTGGTATTCGAATAACAGACTGTTTTTCATCGTCCTGGCATGCAGGGTATATCCGTGACGCCGCACATAGACGGCTTCATTGGGAGAAGGGACATAACGCATCAGACAGGCATACGCGCTGTCCAGCTCCTTGTGTCTCTCGTAATATACGGATTTCTCCATCCAGTCCATCAGAGCGAGAGAGTCGGTAAAGGAGGTGTCGGGTATATTGGCAAGGCAGGTATTGATACGCCGGCAGATTACTTCAAGCAATGCCGAATCGGTCGTCAGCGTGTCTGCCTGTTCCAGCAGCGGAAGTGCTTGGCACCATTGTAAGTCGCTCATCAGATCGGTGGCTTCCCTCAGCCTTTTTTCTGCTATCATCTCCCGCACATCCGTATCGGCGTAGTTGGCTGCAAAACGCTCTTCAAGCAGCCTGTTTGCAGCCCTTTCGTTGCCCAGACGCTGTTCCGTAAGATGGGCTTTGGCAAGCAGTTCCGGCGTGTCGCCGTGTATCTTTCTGGCCTCGGCGATATAGTATTGTGCGTCGTCCCAGTAGCCTCGCTGCATGGAGGCGCGGACGAGCCACTCCAGAGATGCGGAGTCCTGCTGGCTGCCATACACACGGCGGTAGCGCGTATAGGCGTCGTTGGCGTCTGCCGCTTCTGCCGCTTCCCGCTGCAACTGGTCTTTCAGAGGCTGCAGATCCTGAGCCCTGTACATCCGCATACAGTCAGTGAGCCACGACTCGGCTTCCTGATATCGGGACTCTTCGCTCAGAATAGCCACTCTCTTGCGTATCAGTGCCCTGTTGCCATGCGTGTTCTGGACTCCTTGAGCACATACTTCCGCTGCCTCCTGGCGCTTGCCTTCGCGAAGCAGGGAGGCGGATAAATCCAGATAGTAACCGGGGTTCTGGGTCGGGTTGGACTGGATGAGGGCGCGCATGGTCTGCTGCATCGTCTCCTCCTTGCCCTCTTTGCGGGCGGAAGCAGCTTTGAGCTCCTGGCGGTAGATGACATCCTTTTTGACCTGCTCGTTCTCCGGATAGATCTCTGCCAGACGGTTGAGCAGACGGTCGGCTTCCAGGTCATTGCCGCCCTGACGGTATAATTCTATTTTCTTGCGCCATAGACCGATGTTATAGGGGCTGAAAGCAAGCAGATCGTTGGCATGTACGATGGCGGTGGAATAGTTGCCCTGGTCTTGCTCCAGTCTCATAAGCAGATCGAGTGCCTCGATGTTGGTCTCGTCGGTCTTGACTGCATCAAGCAGATATTTCCGCGCTTCGTCCGGCTGGTCGTTGTGGTAGTAGTACTTGCCGTTGAGAAATTGGAATTCAGAGGTGTGGCCCCATTTGGAGTCGGCGGCGTCCAGATATTTTCTGGCTTTCTCCCACTCTTTGTTGTCCATCATCTGCCGGATAGCGCCCGAATACTGTGTCAGCGTCATCCGCATGTGGTCCGGCAGACGGTTCTTGGCGTCGTTCAGCTTTTTTTCTACCTTCTCCTTGTTGCCCTCAATCCGTGTTTTTATCTTGTTTTCTTGGGCTCTGGCTGTACCGGCTGCCAGAAGGCAGAATGCCAGACTGACTGGGAGGATGTATTTCTGTAGTTTCATGTTCATGATTTCTTTTTCTTTTTCGTTCCGGTTCGGGTCATTTCGCCCCATACGGCCTTTTGGTTAGTGAGGTATTTCCAGTAGCCCTGCAGCGAGAATATCACAATCATCGGATGGTATATGATGGGCTCGAACAGGGCCGCCAGTAGTAGTTTGAGATAACTTACAGAGTGCTTGTATGACCCGCCGCTCATATAGTCGTAGAAAATGACGAAACAGGATAACACAAGCGAGAAGATATAGATGGACTCCATCAATATCCAGAACGCGGACCAGTTGATACCGTCCGTGAAGACAAGGAAAAGCAGCATGATTATTCCCACACCTTCAATGATCGGCGCGAGGAACTCGAAAATGAAGGTATATGGCAGCGTCACCATGCCTAACGTCTTGTATCTGGGGTTGAAGAGCATATATCGGTGTTTCCACATGTGCTGGATCAGTCCGCGGCCCCAACGGTTACGCTGCCGCTTGAGCACTTTTACGGTACTGGGACCCTCTGTCCAGCAGCACGTATGGGGAATCTGCACCACACGGTAAGGCTTTTTTTGCTCCAGGCAATAACCCATCATACGGGTGATCATATCCATATCCTCGGCGAATGAATCGCTCGCGTAGCCGCCTGCGGCCATCATGATCTCGGTGCTGAATAGACCGTATCCGCCGGATACATTGTTCATCGCATTGATCTGGCTCCAACCCATCTTACCGATCAGGAATGAACGCTTGTACTCCAGATCCTGGAACAGAGGAATCGGTTGGTTGGACGGGTGGATATCTACCAGCTGACCGTTCTCCGACTCGTTGCCGTTACTCATACTCATCGTTCCGCTCACGGCAATGATAGTGCTGTCCTGTAATATCGGGAAGATGCACTGCTTGATCGCGTCTTTCGAGAGGATGCAATCCACATCGGTGTTGATGAAATAGGGCGTGCTGATCACGTTGAGACCCGCGTTGATAGCGTCTGCTTTCGTTCCGCCGTTCACTTTGTCAACCACGGTCAACTGGCGGTATTTCGAATTGGTGGATTTGAACAGACGCTTGAACGGCTTGCAGTGGATATGCTCCACATACTCGTAAGGCACCTCCTCCATCTCGAAATTGCTTATCAGCAGGTCAAGCGTGTTGTCCTTACTGCCGTCATTCACAATGACAACCTCGAAATTCGGATAGTCCAGCTGAAGAAGCGAATTGACGTTGTCAACAATCGTCTTGCTTTCGTTATAAGCCGGAGCTACAATGCTCACTGCCGGAGCAAAAGGACTGTTCTCTACGGCTGAACTGATATGGTCGTCTGTCCATTTGAGGTAACGGGACGAATAGATATACGCTAGTAAAAGCAGCATGATATACGACAGGATCAACCCCATCGAATAATAGAAGATCACTGTCCCGTAAAAATATAAAAACGCTTCCCACATTGTCTCCAACATCAATCTATATTCCTTTCCTCAAATGTGATAACTTGTTCAAACAAGGTATTGTCGTCCCTTCCTACGGCGGACAGTTCGTTAAAGACACGCCGCCCTTCTTCGCCGTAATGGAGAAGACAGGAGAGGGCTACCGTGCGAGTCTTTCTCGACGTAGAATGCAAGTATGCCTTGCGGAAGAAATCCACTTTGCGGCCCGTGTTGATGCGAGCTACGGCAAGAAGGGTCTCGCGTTTAGCCTCAGGAAACAGGTTCGGATAGTTTTCTACCAGGTCGTTTTCCGATTCTACATCGCCTACCAATGCCAGAGCGTGGATTGCTGCCAGACAGCATTTCTTGCAGTTCAGATGCATGTAGTTCTTCAAATTGCGCTTCTCCTCCGGTGAACCGTAATAGGGGATCTCGGCTATGAAAAGCGCTTTCTTCTCGTTGTTGTTGGACTGGCTGATCAAGGACGTGAACAGGGGCATCGGATGTCCTTTCGCTGCATGCCAGCCGCACAATCGGTGAAGCAGAGTCGGATACCACATGTTGAACGGCTTGTCCACATCTTTGGTAATCATCGAGAACGGTTCCGTTCGGCTGCAAAAACCGTAATAGGCACGGGCAAGTTCACGGATACGCAGGTTCTTGTTCTCTAGGTACAACGCCAGCGCACCTTCGCTCACACGGCAGGGAAGGTACATCAGAATCTGCAAAGTGCCTACCACATTGCGCTGCTTGAGAAGATTGAGCTCCAGATACTGGCTCACACCCGTCAGATGGCATAGACGCTGCATGTTCGGGATGTAGAATATATGCGGAAAATCCATACGCAGCCGGACTAACAGATTTGCTAACTGCATCGAGTCCTCAGACATAAACTGGCTGTGTTCGTATTGGCAGATCTCCTCCATCCTCTCCTCGGAAATCTTCGTTTCGGAACGCAGTATCTGACGGAACGGCCCCTCGAAACGCTGGCGGCACGATTCAAAACGCTTCCTGCCTACATGACGTTTGCGCAACTTGATGGCAAACAGAATAGCCAGAACCAGCATCGTCAGCATTCCTATGCAAATGAGACCAAAGGCAATACGTACCTGCCACGGAAACTGGCGGATATACGCATCTGCAAGATAGCGGAAATATTCCACTACCTCCCATCCGTAAAATATTGCAATCGGTTCATTCATCCTCTAATTCTCTAATTTTCTTTTCTCTTTCAGCAGGCTTTCCTGCAGTCTTTTCTTAGTGGCCCTGCCTGGGTCTTTTCTCTTTCTCCGTAGCGGTCTTTGTTCTTTCACCGCAGTGGTCTTTTCTCTTTTAGCGACCCCGCCTGGGTCTTTGTTCAGTGCGCAGGTCGTCAGGCCTGCGTTCTTTCGTTTTCCTCTTTCACCTTCCCCTCGTAAATCCTTTGTACATCGTACATCCGTCCTTCGTCCTTTATTTGTCCTTCGTACTCCTTTTTCTGCTGTCTTTTTTCTTCGTAAAAGCCGAAAACAAACATCCCGCTATTGCTATTGGGACGTTTTTAAGTTCAGACTACTTATACCTTTCTTGTACCAAATCGGCTGCAAAAGTACTATATTTTTTATATATATACAAAAAATACCACCACTAATTTGGTAAAATCCCGTTTCGGCGGTATTATTTTACGTATTGTTTATGATAAATTTACGTATTGTTAAGGTTTTTACCCATAGTTAAGATGTATACTCCTCTATCGCGCACAACAGTTCCTACCTTATAAAATCTATCTTTTCCAAGATAATGTTCTTTTTTGTAGTGCCTGTTACTTTGTTGCGGCAGTAATTGCCATAGATAGTACTTTTTTGCAATAATAGTTCATTTCGGATGGCGTTTTTTGCAAATAGTAATCCCTTTCGGACACTCTTTTTTGCAAATAATAATCCGTTTCGTATACTCTTTTTGCAAATCACAATTTGGGAGCGAACCGTACTTCTGACCAACAATACTTTGTATGGATAGTACTTTTATCCTGCCCTGTTTTTTGTGTCTGGTACTTTTATCCTGCCCTGTTTTTTGTGTGTAGTTCTTTTTATTCTGCAGTATTTTTTGAATGTAGTATTTTTTATGGGTGCTTGTTTCCGGGGGGAAATAAGCTGTGGAAAAGGGGTGAAAAAGCAGTGCAAGGGGACTGCTACAGAGAAGTCCTAGACTTTGTTAAAAATAATTACGCATAATCTGCATAATATCAATATATTACGTGCCTATTCCTTAACTCCAAAAACAACCGTTTTTTCCTTTTCAATCGCCCTTTTTTCATGTTTTTTACCTTTTTTCACTTGGTCCTTTTTTCTGCCTGCTCCTTTTTTGCTGCCATCTTTCCTCCTTTCCCCTTTCACTTTTCCCGTAACCGGTAACCCCTAACCCATAACCCCTCAAAATGGACAAAATGGCACAAAAATGGACATTTTGACACCGGAATGGACTTTTTGGCAGGGTTCCGACATCTGGCACAGACATTGCACTATTTAGGGCGAAAACGTTAAAGCACGTGAGACTGCAAAAGCAAGCAGACTACTGCAAAGCAGCATGCAAAACAACTACTCCTACAGCTCATGCAAACAACGCAAATTGTTTAACTAAAATTAGGAGGATTTATTATGACACCTGCAATGTATCGTAGAAACAGTTGGTTCCCAACAGTATTTGATGAGTTTCTGGACTCGGATTTGATGAACACCGTAAGTACAACCGCTCCGTCGGTTAACGTCAAGGAAACCGAGAAAGCGTATATCGTTGAACTGGCAGCGCCGGGCGTAAAGAAAGAGTACTGCCGAGTTCATGTCGACGAAGATCACAACCTCTGCGTCGCCATCGAGAACAAGTACGAACACAAAGAAGAAGACAAACACTCCCACTATCTGCGCCGTGAGTTCTCGTACACCAACTATGAGCAGAAATACAGTCTGCCGGATGATGTGAACGAAGAAGAGATCAACGCCAAGGTAGAAGACGGTATTCTGACTATCGAACTGCCGAAAGTCAAGAAAGTAGAAGGCAAGACGACGAAGCAGATTGAGATTAAATAAGCTGTCAGTCATCAGCTGTCAGCTATCAGAAAACGGCAACCGGAAGGCTGCCGTTTTTTTTGTTAATCATTTCTCAAAGAGCCGCAGCAAGCGCATTTTCTGCCTGCCCGTTTCGCCGCCGTACGGATGTTCGCGCAGAGGCAGGTTGAAGACCGTGCTGCCGCGCAGAACGGTCTGCGGGTGGGTGAACTCCCTGAAACCCCATTCGCCGTGGTAGGCACCCATGCCCGAGTGGCCGGTTCCGTTGAACGGAACTCCTTTGACCATCATATGAATGCACACTTCGTTGATACAACCGCCGCCGAACTGCTGCGTCTGCATCACGCGGTTCGCCCAGCGGAGGTCCTTTGTGAACAGATACATCGCCAGAGGGTGTTCGCGATCCGCTATCACCTCCATCAGTTCGTCCGCCTCCGAATCCTTGAACGGCACAACCGGCAGCAGCGGGCAGAAAAGCTCGTGCCGGACAACCGGTTCGTGGATGCCTACCGGATAGATGATGGTCGGGGAATACTTGCGTGCTTCCTTGTCCCCTACTCCGCCGAAAATAATCCGCTCGCGGTACTCCTCTGCCTCGCGTGCGCACTTGTCATACGCCGCGTCAGTGATCAGTTTCGGATACTCGCCGTTGGTCTCCGGATGTTCGCCTAACTGCTGTACAAAAGCGCGCTTCAGCTCCTTCAGGAACGGCTCTGCTATTTCTTCCGCCACGGCTATCTGGTTGATATTGATACATATCTGTCCGGCATTGACGGATTTGAACCAGGCTATCTTGCGTGCCGTATCTTTGAGGTCGGCGTCCTTGCGCACCACAGCCCAGTTACCCGTCTCGCCGCCTAACTCCAGCGCTACGGGCGTCAGGTGCTGTGCCGCTGCTGCCAGCACATGTTTGCCAACGGCAGGAGAACCGGTGTAGAAAATCTTGTCAAAACGCTGCGCGAGACACATATCCGCCACATCGTGCCCACCGTCGATAAGGGTGATATATTCCGGCGGAAAGACCTCGGCGAAGAACTGCTTCAGCACCGCCGTACATGCCGCTGATTTGGAACTGGATTTGATGACAACGGTGTTTCCTGCCGCCATAGCAGCGGCTACTACGCCGACGGTCAGAAAGATAGGGAAATTGAACGGACTGATAACAAGCGCTACGCCGTATGGCATCTTATATACTTTGGTGAACAGACTGGGAAAACACATCAGACCGCTGAAATGCCGTTCCGGTTTTGCCCAGCGGCGGAGATGACGTATCATATCATTGATCTCCACAATGTTAGTACCTACATCGCACAGGTATCCTTCCACTTCGCTGCGGCCGAGGTCTTCTGTCAGTGCCGCGGTAAAATCGTCCGCATAAGCAATGACTGCCGCTTTGAGCCGCTTGAGTTGTTCGATACGCCATGAGACCGGCAGGGTTGCCCCGGAGCGGAAGAACCGGCGTTGCGCCGAAACGATCTCCCGTATGCTCTCTTCCGTGTAATGGGGGTTCATATTGGTAATTTATAATTTATAATTTATAATTGATAATTCTTAGCCCGAAGGGCACGATTATTTGACAAGTCAAATTTTGATAATTGGTGTTAAAGGAACACTTTATGCGGTTTGCTCCATGCACGGCGGATGAACCATGTGCCGCTGAGGCTGTCGCGGTCATAGACGAGCGACCAGATCGTCCACTCCTCATAGGCGGCTTCCTGAAGGAATGCAAGGGCACTCTCCTTCGTACATCGTACATCGTCCCTTTGTACATCGTACAGGTTCGTGAGGCGGACCAAACGCCGTTTGGACTCTTCGTTGAGCGGATGGGTGCGCTCCTCCCACATGCAGTGGTTGGTGACGATCGGTGTGTCCGTCACGTGCATCTCGCCCTCTTTCCATTCCACCACCACAGAGCGGCGGCGGTCAGCGATAGCCAGGTGGTTGCGCCAGCCGATGGAGTTATGCACGTCGTATTGTCCCAACAACCCGATCGCTTCTTCTACATCCGCCGCATAGTCCAGCACCAGACGGATAGCACCTACGATGGTCAGATCCGGTTTGTCGGAGTCGAACTCCGTCGTGTCGCCGTCCAGTTCGATGAGGTCTGCCACGCACAGCCCTTTCTCGTTGATGCCGTCCATGGGGATATACGTGGTGGCAAGTGCTGTCATACCGTCCATGCCTGCTACGGGACGCCACTCGTCGCCCAAACCGATGAAAGCGAAGGACGATGTGGAGAGACTCGCGTAACCCTCATCCGGATACGTGCGGACAATCACCATCTGCTGCCCTTTGTCGCCGAAATCGAAACTGCGGCAGAAGAGGTTCCCGGACTGAACCGTACTGCAGCCTGCCTCAAACCGCACTTCCTTGACCTCCTCGGTCTGCATGTAGCCTTTGGAGAGGAAGTCAGCGATATATTTTGCCATCTCCGTGTCGGTCTTGGCACCGCCTTGCTCCAGAAACTGCTTGAAGCCGTAGTCGCCGCGGAAAGTATAAGTATAGAGCCCTTCGTCCAGCTGTTCTAATGTCCGCATGGCTTTTATCTCATCGCCGAAGAGCTGCCATGCGCCGTAGCAGAACACACCCGCTCCGGTGAGTACGACCGCCACTACGGTCCACAAAGTGATTTTGAGTGCTTTTCCCATATCTTCACGAAAGTATCATAATCGCTTTCTTCAATGCCGCGATAAACGCATCCACATCGCTCTTGTCGTTGTATAGCCCGAACGACACTCTCACCGTTCCCGGCACGCCCAGTTCGTCTATCAGCGGTTCTGCACAGTGGTGTCCCGTACGCACCGCCACGCCCTGCTGGTCCAGCAAGGTACCTATGTCGAAAGGATGAAGTAAAGTTGATAGTTGATAGTTGAAAGTTGAAAGTTTACCATTCGGCTTTTGACTATAGACATTGAAACTGATGACGCCTGCTTTGGGTTGTCCGGCGGCATAGACATGGATGCCTTCGATGGCTGCCAACTGCTGCTCGCAGTAGTCTGTCAGTTCGCGCTCGTGCGCCTCTATCGCTTCCCAACCAGTGGATTGCATGTACTCCACCGCCTTATGCAGCGCATAGGAACCCACGAAATTAGGTGTGCCCGCTTCGAACTTGTAAGGCAGGTCGTTATAGGTTGTACCGCTCCACCGCACATGGTTGATCATCTCTCCCCCACCCTCATGCGGCGGCAGTTGCTCCAGCCATTCGCGTTTGCCGTACAGCACGCCGATACCCGTCGGACCGTACATCTTATGTCCCGAGAACGCCAGGAAATCGCAATCCAGCGCCTGTACATCAACCTGCATATGCGGCACGCTCTGCGCCCCGTCGATGCACACCGGCACGCCGTGAGAATGCGCAATACGCACGATTTCATCGACAGGATTGATGATTCCTAATACGTTGCTCACATGCGCCACGGAGACCAGCTTCGTCTTTTCGTTCAGAAGCCCCTTAAAAGCCTCTATATCGAGCGTCTGGTCGTTCCGCAAAGGAATATGCCGCAGCACCGCTTTCTTGCGCTCACAGAGCATTTGCCACGGCACTATATTGGAGTGGTGTTCCACGGCAGAGACGATGATCTCATCCCCCTCTTCAACCCACGCTTTAGATTCCCCTCCTTTCAGGGAGGGGGTAGGCTTCTCCCCAAGGGCGAAAGCCAACGCATTGAGGCTGTCCGTCGTGCCCTTGGTGAAGATGATCTCGTCGCTGCTCTTCGCTCCGATGAACTCTGCCACGGCTTGTCGTGCCTCTTCGTGCTTCATCGTCGCTACCTGGCTCAGATGATGCACGCCGCGGTGGATATTGCTGTTCCAGTGGCAGTAAGCCTCAGCGATAGCGTCTATCACCGCCTGCGGCTTCTGGCTCGTAGCGGCGTTGTCAAGGTACACCAACGGACGTCCGTGTACCGTTTCTTTCAATATCGGAAAATCGGTTCTGTTCATTGCTTTGATTGGGTATTGATATATTCTACGGTGTTGCCTACGGAGGCGAGGTATTGCTGAAAAGCCTCCTGGCTGATGACTACTGTTCCGCGGCAGTCATTGGGGTGAAAAGAGAGCGTCCCGGCATCCTTCAGACGGCTGTCCAAAAACAGGATAACATGGTGCTCCGTGTCGTTGACAAGCCCGAAAGGACTCACGCTGCCGGGTTCCAGACCCAAATACCGCATCATCCGTTCGGGCGAAGCGAACGACAGTTTGCCGGGGGCTTTCTTGCCCTGCGAGACAAGGATGTCCTTCAGCCAGTGCTCGATGTCGTGGATGGCGAGGTCGTCGTCGCACGGGAAACAGATGAGGTAGTGTTGGTCGCCCTTGTGGTTGCGCATGAAGATGTTCTTGCAATGCACAGAGCCGTCATCGTGCCACCACCGTTTCGCCTCCTCGATGGTCTTGCCCTCGGGATGGTTGTAGGTGGTGAAAGGAATATGGTGTTCCTCCAGATAGCGCAGCACTTTCTCCTGCCGCTCGGATATGATTTCGTAATGGTTCATTGCATCAGTTCGTTTATTATCTCTTCGTCTGCCGGCAGCCACCGGACGGTCTGCAGGTCCTTCGGCGCAAGCCATCGTGCCGCTTCGTGTTCCAGAAGGGTGTAACCTTGTCCCTTTATTTGGCATCGGAAACAGTGCATCGTCAGGTGGAAAGCCGGATAGTCGTACTCGATCGTCTGCAGCAACTCGCCCACCTCTATCTCTGCGTCCAGTTCTTCGTGTATCTCGCGGCGTAAAGCCTGCTGCGGTGTCTCGCCGGCTTCTATCTTGCCGCCCGGAAACTCCCACCAGTCTTTCCACTCGCCGTAACCCCTCTGCGTGGCAAAGATACGCCCTTCGGGGTCCTCTATGACCGCTGCCGCTACTTCTATCCGTTTCATCTGAATTGCTTTTGTTCCGCGTTATACTCATAGCCGCTCTCCCGCAAAAAAGCCTTCACCTCCTCCGGTTCGCGGTCGAAAGAAGCGCACAGCTCTTCCAGCGACTCAAACTCTCCGTCGCGCAGCAGCATGTTCACTGCAGAGGCCATCATATATGGATTCTTCGGTAACTCGTTCATCTTTTCACCTTTCACGGTTTGTAATAACTCTCCTCCAGGATCTTCTGTGCATCCCCTTCCGCCATCAGTTCCTGCAATGTAACGGTTTCATTGTGCTCCATATAACTCTCCGCGATCCGCCATCCCAGCCATATACCGAGTCTTCCCGGCGCATCCTGCGAGATCTCGGAGGTGAACGGACCGTCATTCAGATAGCCGGTCAGCACCAGGCTCTCCGTCTTGAACAAATCCCTCTTATCCATCACCAGATGCCATATGTCCCGTTCGTTTCTGACGCACCATTCCCATTGTTCCTTGCTCCAGCCCATCACTTCATACCCCGGCAGGTCGTCGAAGATCTGCGCAACAAGATACATCACCTTGCCGCGGTACATCATCTGGTCCAGCAGCCTGCTTTTCGTGCCGGTGTAGGGTAGGGTGCGGAATAAGAAAGCACTCACTACATCCACCGGAATACACTCTTTCCGCATGGTCTGTTTCTGGTAGTCATACACTACGCGGTTGTAGTACTCGTAATCGCTGCCCAGATACATATCCGCTCCTATTCCTATGATTCCTTCCCCAAAATAAACAGGCGTCTGGAAACCCGAAATAAAAAGATAGAAGGATGGTACTTCCGTTTCGGGATAAAGCCACAGGACGCGGGAAAAAGCCCGTGAGAGCGATTTCTCCAGACCGCTTACGTCAGCAAATAACTCCTGCTCGCGGGCATTGGTAGCCTTGAATCCGTAAACGGTGTCGTTCAGGAATGCCGGTAAAGCCTGCGCCAGGTATGCCGTGTCCGCACTCGGAATACCTAATATGTCCTCTACCCATAGCGGCATGAAAACAGGATACTCGTCGTACAACACGCGGACATCTTGCGCCATAGTGGCTTCATGAACGTTCATTAGCGCATTGTCAAAACGCACTAAATCAATCTGTTGAGGCTCTATGTCCTTCGGGAAATACGTCCGCCCGTGCCGGCATGCCGTCAGTGCCAGAATAATGATTAACGAATAATGAATAATAAATATCTTTCTTTTCATATCTCTTTTCGCTTTCTCCCTATCTAACCGCTCCGTCTATGATTTCTATAACGCGGTCTGCTATGGCTGCCAACTCTTTGTCGTGAGTAACGAGCAGGATGGTCTGGCCGTACTCCTTCCGCAACTGCAGCAGCAAGTCGCTCAGTTCCTTTTTGTTCTTCTCGTCCAGGCTTCCGGTCGGTTCGTCTGCCAAAATAATATCCGGATTCATCATCAGCGCCCGTGCTGCGGCTACCCGCTGCTTCTCGCCTCCGGAGAGCTCGTTCGGCTTGTGTCCCATCCGGTCCGACAGACCTAACTCCCGCAGCAGTTTCTCTGCGCGGGGTTTGTATTCTGTCTCTTTCTCACGGGCGATCATGGCAGGAATGCACACGTTCTCCAGCGCCGTGAACTCCGGCAGCAGCTGGTGGAACTGGAAGATAAAACCGATATGCCTGTTCCGGAATGCCGCCAGCTCTTTGTCTTTCATCGCGAACACATCCGTTCCTTCGATCAGTACCCGGCCTCTGGTCGGTCTGTCCAGCGTTCCGATGATCTGGAGCAGGGTGGTCTTGCCCGCGCCGGACTTGCCGACGATGGCAACGATCTCGCCTCTCCGGACTTCCAAATTAACCCCTTTCAGCACTTCCAGCGTGCCGAAAGATTTCCATATGTCTTTTACTTCAATCATTTTTTCTCCTTTTATTACATCAACCTGAAGTTAACAGGTGCCGTATATTTGACGCGGATGGGCTTCCCCCGTCTCTTTCCCAGTACCCATCTGGGCATGGATTTGATAACACGTATGGCCTCCCGGTCCAGCGAAGGATCGCCGCCCGAACGAACTACCACTACATCGCTGATCTTACCGTCTTTAGCCACTACAAACTGCACAATGACACGTCCCTGAATACCGTTCTCTTGTGCGATAGGCGGGTATTTGACGTTTTGGGACAGGAAATAAAACAATGCTTCTTGGCCGCCAGGGAACGATGGCATCTGCATAAACAGTTCGAACTTCTGCTTGGGGCGTTTGACCTTTTTGCCCTTCTCGTTGTAATAGACGGTACGGGGCTCTGTTTCTTTCTCGCCGAGGGATTCTTCATATTGTAGATTACCTGACGGATAAAAGCATTTGCGCGTGTAAGAGAAGGTCTCCATACCCGTCTTGCTCGTCTGGTAGGTCACGTTCACCTCCTCTTTGGTCTTGCCGTCCGGATAAAGATAGTTCTCCGAGGCGATACGGTTGCGTATAGTGTCCTTGCGTTCGTCATGAACGAGCGTGTAAACCTCCATGTGTTCCACCGGACCTTCATCATAGAAAAAGAGTTGCTTGCCTTTCTGCAAGCCTGCTCCTTGACCGCCGGCCACGCGGCGCTGGATAGACTTCAAATGACCGGTCTCGCGGGAGAAATAATGGATAGTAGCCGTGTTGGCTTCTTGGTCCACACGCTTGACGACGCCGAAGAAACAAGCTTCGGCCGGGTCTGTCATATTCCATTCGTTATTGACCCACAGAGTGTCTCCCTCTGTCCATTCTGACGCTGCTACCATCATGGGGAACAGTGCCCATAAAACAAATAATTTTTTCATTGGTACGTATTTATATTCGGTACGATACGATAGTGCGGGTTATAAGTCTTGCGGAAAGATTCGCTATGACGTACAGCACTCTTCAGTTCTGCCGCTTGGTGCAGTTCCGCTTGTAGTGTGGTATCTCTCCATGCCGGATGAAAGGATAGCGCTACAGACTCGATCCGTTGCCATTCGGCAGCCCAGTCTTCACTCAAAGCATTCTCTTGTGCCGCTGCAGTAACGAACTGCGTAAAGAGCTCCTCTTCGCTCATCCTGCCGGTAACGACCTCCGAGAGGTTGATCCGCGTGAAACGATGGCGGTAGCCGGTGGGTTCACAGCTTGGCATAGTGCTCAGGTCTTGGCCGGCACATGCGTCAATCTCGGCGGAAAGGTACCGGTGCGCCGTAGCAGTATCACGCAACAGGTGTTCTGCACCGAAGAAATCCTGGTAACAGGTCTTGTACATATCCTGCAAGGTCGCGTTCGGATACTGCTCTACCATGTAGGTACACAATTCGCGAATGGCTTGTTCCTCGCTCTGCTGCTTGGGAGTGCATGCCAGCAACAGACATGCCGCGAGCACTCCAATGAATACTTTCTTCATTATAATATAGTTTGAATGTCTTTTACTAACCCTCTTATCTCCTCCACTTTATGGGGAGGTCGGGTGGGGCGCCCACTCTCAACTCTCTGTCTCCATTCTCCTGTGGCACGATCTTTACATATACAGTATCATCGGGCAGCAATGCACCGATCAGATCCGGCCATTCGATAAAACAATAGTTTCCGGAATAGAGATACTCCTCCGCTCCGAAGTCAATCGCTTCACGGATATCCTTCAGCCGGTAGCAGTCGAAATGGTACACCTCCCCTTTGTAGGGTTGTTCCACATCGTACACATTGACGATGGCGAAAGTAGGGGAGTTGACAACATCCGGTGTACCCATTGCTTCACAGAGCGATTTGATGAAAGTTGTCTTACCTGCACCCATCTGGCCTTCGAACGCGTACACCCGGTGCGGCTCCGTCGTCTTCAGTATCTCCAACGGACTTGTCTCTTCCCCGCGTTCGTTATACAGCGAGAGACCCTTTTTTTCGTCTTTTTTAATCGTATAAGTTCTCATGTTCATGATTTTCATTCAATTCTCAGAGGCTTATTTTGGACTGAATTTCAGCATAAATCATTGATCCTCTGCGTTTTCCGAGCAAATTAATCCATTCCTCTTCTTTTGCCGTTCTAGCGCGTTTCACAGAACCGAAATGAGTCAGGATCTTTTGCTTCGTTACTTCTCCAACTCCTTGAATATCATCGAGTTGGCTATGTATTTGTGCTTTACTTCGTTTCTTTTTATGGTAGGTGATGGCGAACCGGTGTACCTCATCCTGGATTGCCGTCAGCAGCCGGAACACTTCGCTCGTCACAGGCATGCTGATCTCCTGCGGAGGAAAACCATATAAGAGGGTCTGAGTCCTGTGTTTGTCATTTTTCTTCAATCCCGCGATAGGAATGCTTAACCCTAACTGGTCTTCCACCGCTTCGCGGATAGCATGCATCTGACCCAAGCCTCCGTCAGCGATGATCAGATCCGGCATCTGGCCGCCTTCGTCAATCAGGTGTTGGTATCTCCTCCTTACTACTTCGCGCATGGAGGCGTAGTCGTCAGCACCTTCCACTGTCTTGATCTCAAAACGTTTATAGTCGCTCTTGCTGGGCTTTGCCATGCGGTAGACAACACACCCTGCTACGGCGTTGGTGCCTTGGATATTGGAGTTGTCAAAACAGTCTATCCATCGCGGCAGAGTAGGTAGTCCCATCATTTGCTGCAACTCCGTCAGAATCCGCATACCTCGCTGCTCCGGGTTTAGTTTGTCCTCTTGCTTGAGCCGGTCTAATTTGTACTGCCGTACGTTCTGCATGGCCAGGTCAAGTAGCTTTTTCCTTTCTCCGCTTATGGCTATATGCACATGTAATGAATCGTCAAAAATCTCCGGAATGAACGGAACAATCACTTCTTTGGTATTGCTCTCAAGCCGTTCCCTTAACTCCATCATTCCCATCGCCAGCAGTTCCTCCTTCTCTTCCTCCATTTTTCGGCGGTACTCGATTGTCTGTCCTTGAACAATGGAGCCGTTGTGTACATGTAGCATAGATATATATACACGGTCGTTTTGTTCGTCAAAACCGAATACATCTATATCTCTTGCGATACCGTTACTGATGATAGTTTTGCTCTTGAATTGCTCAAGCAGTTCTATCTTTCGTTTGATGTCAGCCGCCTCTTCATATTTCATCTCGGCTGATTTCACCGACATTTCTTCCTCCAGTTGGCGTCCTATTTCGTGAGCGTCACCTTTGATCAGTTTGCGCGCCTGGTCCACCCATTCCTGGTAGTGTTCACTCCCCGGCTTAATCTCGCATACACCGCAGCAGTTCTTCAGATGATATTTCAGGCAAACCCGTACCTTCTTTTTCTCGATGGATTCGGATGAAAGCGGCATATTGCAAGTGCGGATAGGGTATAGCTTGTGGATCAGTTCCAATACCAGATCTACCGTGTTGCCAAAACTATAGGGACCGTAATACTCTCCTGTTTTTTTGTTTATTGTCCGTGTCTTGAAGATACGGGGATACTCCTCCTTAGTTATACAGATACTTGGATAGGATTTGCCGTCCTTGAGCAAGATATTATAGTGCGGCTGGTATTGCTTGATGAGGTTGTTCTCCAGCAGGAATGCATCCTGTTCGTTATCCACTACTACGTATCGTATGTCCGCTATGTGGGCTACTAACTGGCGGGTTTTGGATGATTGATGGTCTTTGTTGAAATAGCTGTTCACCCGTCGGTGCAGGTTCTTGGCTTTACCTACATATATGATCTGCCCGTCCTTGTCAAAGTATTGGTACACACCCGGGCTCTCCGGAATGCGTTTTAGCAGCAGCGCTATGTGGTCATTCTTTACTACCATTCCCTGAACTCAAAAACTAACCCCTGAACAAATATGCTGATTAACATTATTCATCTACCTCTATCCCTAATAGGCAGTAAATATCTATTCCTCTGTCTGCCAGATACTTCCTGCCGTTCAGTCCTTCTAATTCTATCAGACAGTTGGCGTAAATCTTTCTCACACCGGCTTTTCTAATCAGTTCGATAGCAGCCATAATAGACCCTCCGGTAGCCAGTATGTCGTCATGAACGAGAACAATGTCGTTTTCGTTCAACGCTCCCTTATGCATCTCTATGGAGTCCGTTCCGTACTCCTTTGTATAACTGACTTGTATTGTTTCTGCAGGCAGTTTGCCCGGTTTGCGGATAGGTACAAATCCTGCTCCGATTTCCATCGCTACTGCCGGCGCAATGATAAACCCGCGAGACTCGATACCTACGACCTGCGTTATACCCAGATCCTTGTATCTCTTCACTAGTTCGTCTCTCATCCATTTCAGGCATGCCGGCTTTGCCAAGGCGGTAGTAATGTCTTTGAACTGAATACCCTTGATGGGATAGTCCGGCACGTTGCGGATGCTTTGTTTTACTTCTTCTGCTGTCATGTTATCTTTATTATAATTTTAAATTTCTTTGGTGTTCCACGTGAAACAATTAAAGTAGTTTGCTATGCAAACTAAAATACTTTATCTTCCCATTAAAACCAGCAATACACTGATATCGTTCGGGCTCACGCCCGGTATGCGTTGTGCCTCTCCGATGGATTTCGGTTTGATCCGGCTTAGTTTCTGTCGAGCTTCTGTGCTCAGACTCTGCACTTCGCTGTAGTTGAACGTATCGGGGATACGTATTTGGTCCAGTCGTTGCAGTTTGGCTGCTTCTGTCTGCTCGCGTTTGATATATCCGGCATACTTGATCTGGATCTCGCAACTTTCCACGACTTCATCGGTAGTATTGTCTATCTTTGCTTTTAATTCTGGCAGCACTTCCGCTAGAGCCTTGATACTTACTTGAGGACGAAGGATGAGTTCGGCAATCTTGCATCCTTCATGCAGTGCATTACTTCCGATACTCTCCAACCACCCGTCAATCTGGCCCTTGTGCACGCTTGTTTGTTGCATAAAGGCGATGAAATCGGCACAAGCTGCTTGTTTTTTACACAGTAGGTCATATCGTTTCCTGTCGGCCAGTCCTGTTTCATAACTCCGTTTGGTCAGCCTCTCGTCTGCATTGTCCTGACGAAGCAGGATGCGGTATTCCGCTCTGGAAGTGAACATGCGGTACGGCTCGTCCACTCCTTTGTTCACCAGATCATCAATGAGTACTCCGATGTAACTTTCGTCCCGGCTCATTGTAAACGGTGAGCCTCCGTGTACATTGAGGTGTGCATTCATGCCTGCTACAAGCCCTTGTCCGGCTGCTTCTTCGTACCCGGTGGTACCATTTATCTGTCCGGCAAAAAACAGATTTTTAATCTGTTTGGTTTCCAGAGTGTGGTACAACTGAGTGGGGTCAAAGAAATCATATTCAATGGCATATCCGGGACGGTACAGTACTACGTCCTCCAGCCCTTTGATGGTCTTCAAACCGGCTAACTGCACCTGCCATGGCAGGGAGCTGGAGAAACCGTTTACATAGTATTCATTACTGTCCACTCCTTCCGGCTCCAAGAATAGCTGGTGCGCCTCTTTGTCTGCGAAAGTGACAATTTTTGTTTCTATACTCGGGCAATAGCGCGGCCCTATACTCTGGATTTGTCCGTTGAAAAGGGGAGAATCTGCCAGTCCTGCCCGGAGCGTTTCGTGTGTCTTCGGGTTGGTGTACGTAATCCAGCAAGGCATCTGCTTTAGCTCCCGGTGCACGTCATGGAGATAAGAGAATTGATGCCAGTCGTTGTCGCCGTCCTGCCGGATCATTTGATCAAAACGGATGGAACGGGCGTCTATTCTGGCAGGCGTTCCGGTCTTCATCCTGTCTGCTTTGAATCCCAAGGAAACCAGTTGCTCCGTGATTCCGTATGATGCGGGTTCGGAGATTCTGCCGCCTTTGACTTGCGTTTTTCCGCAATGCATCAGTCCGTTCAGGAAAGTGCCGTTAGTCAGTACTACTGCTTGTGCCTCCATCTCGATCCCCAGCATTGTCCGTACACCGCAAACCTTATTATCTTTGATAATAAGAGATGTCACTATGTCTTGCCATAAATACAGGTTGTCTGTATGAGAAAGCACTTTGATCCACTCTTCAATAAACCGTTTCCGGTCGCTCTGACTGCGTGGGCTCCACATGGCCGGTCCTTTGCTCTGGTTCAGCATCCGGAACTGGATAGCACTACGGTCGGTGACGATTCCCATCTGTCCGCCGAGGGCGTCAATCTCACGCACGATCTGGCCCTTGGCAATACCTCCGACGGCGGGATTGCAGCTCATCTGTGCGATCTTATTCATGTCCATCGTGATGAGCAAAGTCTTGCTGCCCATGCGGGCGGCAGCACTGGCAGCTTCGCATCCGGCGTGCCCTGCTCCCACTACAATCACATCATATGTAAACTCTTTATTCATCTTTTCTTTCTTCCTATTGTATGTCCTCTGTGAAGCCATCCTGAAAGCCCGCTGAAACTATTGGCATGAATAGTTCTGACACGTGGCGTAAAGGCATTCTCCAGATGAGCTCTATACATGATTTCTCCGCTTTGCGGATGAACGATTAAACCGATAATATCGAACCGCGGCGTTTTCTCTATTTTATGATACTTGATGTATGCGTTAGCAGCGGCAGTTATTCTGCGTTTTTTATTCTCGTCTACATACTCTTCCGGCATTTTGCCCCCGTAGGTGGTAGTACGTGCTTTCACTTCGGCAAAAACGATCTCTTTTCTGTTCTCGGCAATCAGATCCACCTCCAGGTGCCCCATCCGCCAGTTGCGCTCCAGAATATGAAATCCCTTTGCTTCCAGCATCTTGCCGGCTTCCGCTTCGCCAATAATTCCTATAGGGTTGGTAACAAACATACACTATCTCAATTGTTCCATACGCGCAGCATCCAGTCGCAGCAGGATAAATAGCAACAGCGTAAATCCCCATAGCGAACTGCCGCCATAACTGAAAAACGGCAACGGGATACCGATAACCGGCAGCAATCCCAATACCATACCTACGTTGATTGTCAGGTGGAAGAGGAATATACTGGCTACGGCATATGCATATATCTGGGTGGACACGTTTCGTTGCCTCTCTGCTATCTCTATCAGACGCAGGATGAATAACAAGTATACCAGCAGCACGCCGAAAGAGCCTACAAATCCCCATTCTTCGCCAACGGTGCAGAAGATGAAGTCTGTATCTTGCTCGGGTACAAACTGCAGTTTGGTTTGTGTACCGTTCAGATATCCTTTTCCGAAGAACCGTCCTGATCCTACGGCAATACGCGCCTGGTTGACGTTGTATCCTGCTCCGGCGGGGTCTTCTTTCATTCCCAACAGCACCTCGATACGGATTCGTTGATGGGGTTGCAGGACCTTCTGGAAAACGAAATCGCAGGCATGTGTGTATCCGATACAGAAGAGGGTGAAGGCTGCTACTATCAGTAACATATATTTACGCCAGTACAGGCTGACAAAGATATTATATATCACCAGCGCCACTACAACACCCATCGATACCCAGTCAAACGGCACGCTCACCCAGATATTCACCAGCAGACATATCGCATATATCATGATAACGCTGCCTGTAAGAATGAGAGGCTGCCACCGCATCTTATGTTCTTTGCAAATGAAATAGATCTCAATGGAAGTCAGCAGCAGCATACAGGTCAGAATACCTACGCTGCCCGTTCCCCATGGCAAGGCCAAGCCTCCCCATCGTATACTGATGATAAACAGCGCAACGGCCGCTACACCTATCCATAATACATAACCACTCATACCCTGGCGGTAGAAGACGAGGAGGAATGCCGCAAAAACAAGGGCTGATCCCGTCTCTTTTTGCAGTACCATGATAATAAGTGCCGGTACGCCGATGAGTGCAAAAGGTACGATGAGATCGCGCCAAGTTCGTATTTTGTAGTCGTATCGTCCCATATATTTGGCTACGGCCAAAGCGACAATACACTTGGCGAATTCTGCCGGTTGCAGACTGACGGGACCAAGAGATATCCATGACAACGATCCTTTGATATCGTGGGCAAGGAAAGGCGTAGCCAGCAGCAGTAACACCATTGCGCCGTAGGCGACATATGCCAGCACATCGTAGGTCTTATAGTCGATCAGCAGCAATATACCGCCTAAGACGACAGACCCGATGATCCACATAAACTGCTTTCCCGCGCGGTTTGAGAAATCAAAGATACTCGTTTGGTCAAAGGTGTAACTGGCTCCATAGATATTTAGCCAACCGAAAATCGTGAGGGCCAGAAAGAGCCCGATGGTCACCCAATCGACATGCTGTAATATGTTACCATTTCTTGACGCTCTCATTGAGTACGGTTCCTGCTATTCGTTGTTTCAGATCTTTGCGTTTCATGGTCCCGGTCAGATATTGTTCCATCATCATACTGGCTACCGGGGCTGCCCATGTGGCGCCGAAACCGGCATTCTCTACTACGACTGCCACGGCTATCTTCGGGTCCTCTACGGGAGCAAAACCAATGAAGATTGCATGGTCGCGTCCGTGTGAGTTTTGTGCCGTACCGGTTTTGCCGGCCATATGCAGACTGTCAACGGCGTGATGCCTGCCGGTTCCATATACCATCACCCGGTGCATGCCGTCTTTCACGGTCTCAAAATGTTTCTTCTGGATTGCCAGATTATGCCGATGAATCCGCATGGAATCGTTTTTGTTCAGGTGCGGGCTGATGTAATATCCCTCGTTGGCTATTGTCGCTGCCTGGTTGGCCAGTTGGAGCGGCGTTACCAATATCTCGCCCTGACCGATACTCAAAGAGCGGATAGTAATGGCTTTCCATCCGGTTTTACCATAGCATCTGTCAAAATATTTAGTGCTCGGAATACTGCCCGAGGACTGTTCGCTTATGTCGGAGTCCGTGAATTTCTGACCCAGTCCGAAGGACATGACATCGTTTCTCCATATCTCATACCTCCGGCGGAAATCCTCGTTGTCTTTTCCGTAGCCGTCTTTCTGTAGCACATCGCGGAACGCGCACCAGAAATAGGGGTTGCAACTCTGTTCTATCGCCTTGTCCAAGGCGACAGGCGAACCGTGATGGTGGGTGCATTTGATAGGAGAACTGCCCGGTCCGGAGCAGGGATAGAGTGTCTGAGGAGTGATACCGCCTTCTTCCAGACATACCAGCGCCTGAATGGTCTTGAAGGTTGAACCGGGAGGATACATCGCCTGTGTGGCGCGGTTCATCAGTGGTTTGGTCTTGTCTTTGAGCAGCGCGTTGTAGTTCTTGCTCCGCTCTTTACCTACCAGCACTTTGGGATTCCAGGAAGGATTGGAAACGAGGGCTAATATCTCCCCTGTTTTGGGTTCTATAGCTACGGCGCTTCCTATTTTTCCTGCCAGCAGTTCTTCTGCAAGCATCTGCAGATGTATATCCAGCGTGGTATATAAATCCGTACCGGCTACGGCGGTTTTGTCCAGTTCGCCGTTTTGATAACTACCTTGCATACGCCCGCGCGAGTCGCGCATCAGCACCTCTACGCCTTTCTCGCCGCGCAGCTGTTGTTCATAGGTCCGCTCCAAACCGTCACGGCCCGAATAGTCGCCACGGGTGTAATACGGATCACGGTCTATATCATTCTGGTTTACTTCGCCTACGGACCCTAACACATGCGCTGCGGCTTTATAGGTATAGTCACGGAGCGTGCGTTTCTGGATTTGGATACCGGGGTAGAGAAAAAGCGCTTCCTGGAGAGTGGCGATATCTTCTTTCTTGAGCTGGCTCATGAATACCTGTGGCGTCCAGCGGGAATAGCCACGGTTCTTCTTCCTGTCTTTGATCTCTGCGATGCGTTCGTCGAACTCGGCGCGGCTAATCTGCAGGCATTTGCAGAAGCCGGTGGTGTCCCACTCTTTACCCATATCGCGCATGGTCATTGTGATCTCGTAAATAGGTTGGTTGAAGACCAGCAGTTCTCCGTTACGGTCGTAGATCAAACCGCGGGATGGGTAGATAGTTTGTTTGACGAGAGCGTTGTTGTCTGCCTGGTCTTTGGTCGATTGGTCGATCACTTGCAGGTAAAACAACCGGATAATATATACCAATACTACCACAACGGCAATACCGCTGATGACAAACCGACGTCTATAATATTGGTCGTTAATCATCTGTTTTTCAAGGCGTTATAACCTATTATAATGGCAATTGTTACCGTGCTGCTGACCAGCGTCTCCAAGAGCACAAAGCCTATGTGATGCCAACTCCAGGCTGCCAACAGGAAAATCGTCAGATGATGAATAAGCACCATGATAACTACATATTTCACCAGTGCTTCCATGCCGATGGCATGCAAACTGATTTGCTCGTTCAACCGGTCCTTGTCGCTTACGATAGCACCTATCAGATAGGGTCTGATAAACATAATCAGGATGCAACCGGCCATATGTACGCCCAGGGAATTGCAGAATATATCCATGATAGCACCTGCTGCCGCACCAATCAGCATATCTGCGCTATGGGGCAGCGTGATAGGCATCATCAACAGGCAGAGAACATAGATATACGGGTGACAGACACCGAGAAACTGCAGCTGGTCAAAAAGCAAGACCTGCAGCATCATCACTACAATATATCGCAACAACTGTTTA